>CAEUNI010000016.1_pt1 | contig 12298 bp, 11 predicted proteins | sample 7263831 | NCBI WGS metagenome assembly CAEUNI01 (sample SAMEA6814161, study PRJEB35770) | uncultured Candidatus Planktophila sp. | biome: Freshwater; feature: Freshwater reservoir; material: water | place: Czech Republic | collected 2017-06-27 | depth 30m m | reverse complement strand
GAGTTCTCAAGGTACGGATGCGCACTGCGTCCAGGAATTTCTTCCTATTTTCAGGGCAGACCACCAAACCTAGTGCATGGGCTCAGAACCGGTCAAACCGGCTATTGCCATCTAGGTGTGGGGATCAGCTGTTCGGCCTAATTCGTCCGTTTCACAGCAGGAGGGAAACTATAGGGGTAGGGCCAGGAAGGGTCAAATTGGGATTTCAGGGACTCGGTATCCATTTTGGCAAAGAGGGCCAAAAGTCATCTCGGCGTGGGTTTTTGCCCCTAAAATCAAGAATTAAACTAATTCAACCGCCGCTAAATCTCTCTTCCCTTTTCGTAAAAGTGCATATTTTCCGCATAAAAAGTCGGATTTTTGCAGTGCGAAGTCTTCAGATTCCACCTTGGAATTATTGAGATACGCGCCACCTTCTTTAACAATTCTGCGGGCAGCAGATTTTGAGTCCACAACCCCGGTAGCCGCCAACAAATCCACCCACGTTGGAATGGATTCTCCTGATTTAATTGTTATACGGGGCAACTCCGAGAGCGCTCCGGCCAATGTTGCTTCATCAAGTGAATCTAAATCGCCTTGTCCGAAGAGCGCACGAGCAGCTTCTTCAACTCTTTCCGAAATTTCAACAGAATGAACTAAGGAAGTTAATTCGCGAGCGAGTGCACGGTGCGCTTCGCGTAATCCAGGGTTAGTTTCGTGGGCTTTTTCAAGTTCGATAATCTCTTCATGAGATTTAAAGGAGAAAACTTTTAAGAACTTGATGACATCTTTATCATCCGTATTTAACCAGTACTGGAAAAAAGCGTATGGCGAGGTCATAGAAGCGTCTAGCCAAATGCTGCCACTGGCAGTTTTACCAAACTTAGACCCATCAGATTTTGTAAGAAGAGGAATTGTTAGAGCATGGCCACTTCCACTTTCAACTCTGCGAATTAAATCTAAACCAGCAACAATATTTCCCCATTGATCTGAACCGCCTAATTGCAATGTGCACTGGTAGCGACGATATAGCTCTAGAAAATCCAGTGACTGCAGCACTTGATAAGAGAACTCTGTGTAAGAAATTCCACCAGATTCAAGTCGTGAAGAGACTGAATCCTTAGCGAGCATTTGATTAACCGAAAAATGCTTACCAATATCTCTTAAGAATTCAATGGCAGAAAGTGGCGAAGTCCAATCGAGATTATTAACAACCTGCGCCTTATTGGGACCCTTTTCGAAATCTAAAAAAGTTGATACTTGTTCGCGTATCTTTGAAACCCATTCTGCAACCGTGTCATTACTATTTAGAGTGCGTTCTTCGTTGCGACCCGATGGATCTCCAACTAATCCTGTGGCTCCCCCGACTAAGGCAATTGGATTATGTCCAGCTAATTGGAAACGTCGCAGAACAAGAAGAACAACTAAGTTTCCAACGTGTAATGAAGCTGCAGTTGGATCAAAACCGATGTACAAGGTTATTGGTTTTTTCAAAGCTTCTTGTAAGGCGGTTTCATCGGTGGATTGCGATATCAATCCTCGCCAGCGGAGATCTTCTAGAAGATTCATGAACGCATCATCTCGGAAAAGGCCTTCGATTTGTTGGCAATTTCCGTGCGTTGAAGAAGTGTTTTTTTCAGAGCCGCAGCTATCTGCTTCTTTACTTCAGTAGGGGCAGTGCCTCCAGCGGTTGTGCGTGAAGCTATAGCGCCTTGAACTGTTAATACCTCGCGGATAGAAGAATCCAACGATAGGTGAATTGATGAGAATTGCTCATCGCTTAATTGATGAAGTTCGATGTCGAGCTTTTCACACATCGCAACACACGCCCCAGCTGCTTCATGTGCCTGTGAAAACGGCACGTTTTTTCTAACCAAATAATCAGCAATTTCAGTTGCAAGAGAGAAACCAGTTGGCGCGGATAACTTCATTTTTTCGCGATCGAATTCTGTTGTAGCAATCATGCCCGATACCGCCGGAATCACCAGGAATAACGTATCTAAACTATCGAACAATGGTTCTTTGTCTTCTTGCAGATCACGGTTGTATGCAAATGGCAAACCCTTAAGCATCGCTAAAACCGACATTAGATTTCCAATTAATCGAGCGCTTTTTCCGCGAGCTAATTCCGCCATATCGGGATTCTTCTTCTGAGGCATAATCGATGAACCGGTTGAATACTGGTCTGCAATTTTGGCCCAAGAAAATTCAGTAGATCCCAGAAGTGTCCATTCTTCTCCGATGCGAGATAAATGAATACCTATAAGTGAAATAATAAACAACGCCTCTGCGACATAATCCCGATCGCTGACCGCATCAATACTGTTTTCAAAGGTCTTAACAAATCCCAAATTCGTTGCCGTAAATTCAGGATCTAATGGCAATGATGAACCTGATAATGCGCCAGCTCCTAATGGACTTACAGATGCACGTTGATACCAGTCATTGATTCTGGTGACATCTCGCGTGAATGCATGTGCATGTTTGGCGATTTCATGTCCGAAGGAAATTGGCTGTGCGTGCTGGATATGCGTGAAACCTGGTGCAGGATCATCAACATATTGACTTGCTTTCTTCAAAATTATTTCAGTAAGTTCGGTGAGCAAAGTGGCCAAAGAGAGCATGTGATCAATTGCGAAAAGACGAAGATCTGTGGTGACTTGATCATTTCTAGATCTTCCAGCACGAAGTGCTCCACCTAATAGCCCAAGTTTGGACGTTAAGCCACGCTCTAAAGCACTATGAACATCTTCATCTTCTTCGATAGGTAAAAACTTTTGCGAAGCAACCTCATCAATAAGTTCCTTAAGCGCTTCCCTGATTTTTACTGAATCTTCTTTTGAAATCAGTGATGATTTTTCAAGAACGGCTAAGTGGGCTAATGAAGACCTCAGGTCATAAGGAGCTAATCGCCAATCAAATCCAACGCTGCGAGAGAGAGCGAAGACAGCATCCGCTGGTTGCTCTGTAAAACGTGCTCCCCACAGCGCCATTTATTTTCTCCCACTCTTTGAATTACGTGAACTCTTTGCATTAGCAAAAGCCAGAACTTCTTTAGCTAACTGTGCCCCACCTGTTGCTTTCTTAGACACAAGGATAATTGTGTCATCACCAGCTAGGGTTCCAATTACTCCTGTGAGATTGGCATGGTCTAACGAACTGGCTAAAAATTGGGCCGCACCCGGAGGCGTATGAACAACTGCAAGATTGGCGCTGTGATCTACCGAGATTATTAACTTCGAAGGAACAGGATTAACGCGAGATAAAGCATTATCTTCAGACTCATGAATCTGATAGACCGAAACTCCATCACCATTTCGCCCGCGAACCGCACCGATTTCCTCTAAGTCTCTACTAGCGGTTGCTTGAGTAACCCGAAAACCACTCTTCTTTAGATGCAGAACTAAATCAGTTTGTGAATGGATAAGACCTGATTTAATCAAGGCAATTGCTTTGGCTCTGCGACCTGAAACACTCTGTGAATTAATTGACACGAGACATTACCTCCTTGAATACCTTAATGAACAGACGTAGTTCTATCTTTGAAACTGTCAAAGCCGGCGCGATTCGAATCGTGTTTGGATTTGCAGCATTTACCAAAACTCCAGAATCTTCAAGCAACGTGGCAACCTGAGCTGAATTGTTCTTAGACAATTCGATACCTATCAATAATCCGGCGCCACGAACCTCGGTGACACCTGGAACCGCATGCAGAGCAGTCGAAATACATTTGTAGTCAGCTTTGACTTTTCCCAAAATCTTGTTCTTTTCTATCCATTTTATTGCTGCAATTGAAGCTGCCGTTGTAACTGGGTTACCTCCAAAAGTTGAACCATGATCGCCGGGAATAAATAATTGTGAAGATTCTCCGACTGCAATCATCGCAGCAAGTGGCAGGCCAGCGCCTAGTCCTTTAGCAACCGTAATTACATCAGGAGTGATTCCTGAATACTCATATCCAAACCATTGGCCTGTGCGTCCGATACCTGTTTGAACCGCATCTATTGCAAGCAAAACTCCATGAGCTGTGCAAATTTCGCGTACCTCTTTTAAATAATTTGTTGGCGGAACGATTACACCGGCTTCACCCATTATTGGCTCAATGATGACCATTGCAGTCTTTGAATTTATCGCCCTTCTAGCTTTTTTGATATCCCCGAAAGGAATGTGCTTCACATTTTTGAGCAACGGAGCAAAAGCTATTTTCTTCGATCTTTGTCCTGTGAGAGAAAGCGATCCCATAGTTCTTCCGTGAAACGAACCATTCATAGCGACAATTTCTGTCCGACCAGTTTTTCTAGAAAGTTTTATAGCCGCTTCATTTGCTTCAGCGCCTGATTGAGCGAAGAAAACGCGCGAATCCTTTTTGCCAGTTAATCGGATCAATATCTGGGCTAATTCAATTGCATTGGGGTGAGAATAAAAATTGCTCACATGAGAAAGTGTCTTTATTTGACGACTAACAGCGCTAACAACAACAGGATGTGCATGACCTAAAACACTGGTCGCAATCCCACCTAACATGTCTAGATACTTCTTCCCGTCAGCGTCTTGAACCACGCATCCTTTTCCCTTCACCAGAGTTATGGATGGCACCGAGTAATTACTCATTAAATTCTTGGTCCAAAGATCGCTGTAATCCCTGTTCTTCATGCGTACACCAGAGTTCCACCGCTACCCTCAAGGGCTGCAGCAAAACTGCCATCATCAGTTCCGTCAATTATTCGAACTGATTGTGCACCTGCAGCAATGGCTTCCAAAGTTGCGTCCACTTTGGGCAACATTCCGTCTGCGAAAATTGGTTTTAATTGCTCGAGTTCGTGAGCTGATATTCTCGCAATTAAAGAACTCTTATCAGGCCACTTGCGATAGATCCCTGCAACATCAGTCATGATGATAAGTGTCGAATCGGGATACGCACCTGAAATAGCGGCAGCTGCAAGATCAGCATTGATGTTCAAACCAGTGCCCCCTGCGACATCTACTGCGATCGGTGCAATCACCGGAACAATTCTTTGCTCGAGTAGCTGATCAATGCTTGAAACATCAACTCGCTTTATGCGTCCAACTTTGCCCAATCCAACTATGCCTTCTGCAAATAAAATTTCGGATTGTTTGCCGGAAATCGCCTGAGCGTTAACTCCAGCAAGAAACAATTTATTAGCAACCTCTGGACCCACAACCTTCGATAACACCTCATCTACAACATCGAAGATTTCATCGGTAGTGAAGCGATACCCATTAACGAACGTGCTTTCAAGACTGCGACTCTTTAGTTCGGCGTTGATCTGGGGACCGCCACCATGGACAACTATTACTTGTTCGCCTTTTGAAAGAGCTGATTTAATTGCAGCGGCGAAAATACCCTGTGTGTCATTCATGGCATGGCCACCGAATTTAATAATGATCATGTGGAGTAGGCAGAATTCTCGTGTACGTAGGCATGGGATAAATCATTTGTTTTTATCGTTGCGCACGAAGCGCCTACTTTTAGATCTATCTCGATAACAACCAACCTTGGTTCGAAAGAAACATTAGATTTTTCGGCCCCTGGAGCACTCGATACACACACTTGAATTCCATTCAGAGTCACGTCGATGATGTTCGGATCCATGAATGCATCTGCCGTTCCTACAGCGGCCAAGACTCGACCCCAATTTGGATCTCCCCCAAATATTGCAGCCTTTAGTAAGTTATTTCTGGCACATACTCGTCCAACATTGACCGCATCATTTACGGAACGAGCATTGACTACATTAATTTCAATCGTCTTAGTAGAACCTTCAGCATCTGCAATTAACTGATCTGCCAAGGATGAACATGTTTCTTCAAGCATCGACGCGCATTGTTCCTGAGTTAATTGAACTCCACTTGCACCAGATGACATCAAAAGAATGGTGTCATTGGTGGAAGTACATCCATCAGAATCTATTCGGTTAAAGGTTTTATCCACCGTTTCTTCAAAAATTTGCTTAGCATCAGCCGGCAAAAGAGCGTCAGTTAAAATCACACAGAGCATCGTTGCCAAAGCCGGTGCCAACATTCCAGCACCTTTTGCAATACCACTTACCTGAACGCCGTTCTTACTAATGTTTGAAATCTTGGGGACAGAATCAGTGGTCATAATCGCATGTGCACAATCCAACAAAGAATCATTAGATAAGTTCTTCGAAAGTACATCTAATCCGCTTAAAATCCTTTCCATAGGCAAAAACTCACCGATCATCCCTGTCGAACAGATGAAAACTTCAGAAGATGAATGATTGAGTAACCTTGCAACATGCTCAGCTGTTGAGTGAGTGTCTTGAAAACCTTTCGGACCAGTACAAGCGTTAGCGCCACCGGAGTTTAGAACAACTGCCTTAACAACAGAACCTTTAATAACTTCTTTACTCCATAAAACTGGAGCGGCTACTACTTGATTAGAAGTAAAAACTGCCGATGCCCATTGTGAAGGACCTTGATTAACAATGAGTGTCAGATCTTTTGCACCAGAACTTTTCAAGCCAGCAGCAGTTGCAGACGCTACGAATCCTTGAGGAAGCCTCACGTTCCAAGTCCATCAGTAGATAATCCAGAACCTTCATGAAAACCACACATCAAATTAGCATTCTGGATAGCCTGACTTGCCGCACCTTTTCCTAAATTATCCAGCGCAACACTTATAACTAGTCTCTGAACATGTTCATCAACTGATACCTGAATTTGAATCTTATTGGATCCTGTTAAAGAACCAGTCTTCGGTAATTGACCTACTGGCAACACATCGACGAAATACTCTGCCTCATAAAACTTTGCATACAGCGCATTAACTTGTTCAGTGGAAATGCTTGTATTTAAACGCGCCGTAATCGTGGAAAGAATTCCTCTAGGCATAGGGACCAAGATTGGAGTAAAAGAAATTTTGACATCCTTACCTGAAGAATTACTTAATGCTTGCTCTATTTCAGGCGTATGTTGGTGGATGCCCCCAAATTTATAGGATGTTAAAGATCCCATTACTTCGCTTCCAATGAGATTGATCTTTGCATTTCTTCCGGCACCTGTTGTACCTGAGGCTGCAACTATGACAATATCTGAAACATCAATGATCCCTAACGCAGGCAGTAAACCAGTGATAATCGATGTGGCATAACAACCTGGATTTGAAACTTGTACGCACTTAGATATTTTCTCTCTTTGTCCCGGGATTTCAGGTAAACCATACGTCCATACTCCGGCGTGCTCTCCGTCATAATATTTACTCCATTGAGCGGAATCGCTGAGTCGAAAATCGGCGCCAAGATCAATCACTTTTGTACGACTAGAAATATTCTTAACTACACTGGCCGACTGGCCATGTGGCAGAGCTACAAATGCAACGTCAATCTGCTCAAAGTTTATAGATTCAATTGCTTGAAATTTTTGACCTTGGTAAGTAGTTAGATGCGGATGCACCGACGTAATTAACTCTCCGGCATTGCTATGGGCGCTTACTTGAACAACCTGCAAATGAGGATGAATTGCCAATAAACGCAAGAGCTCTCCACCTGCGTAACCGCTGGCACCTAACACTACCGTCTTCATGCTGTCAGCCTAACTGGTGATGACTAATTATGCAATTATATGCATAATTATGCAGTTCTAACCACCGCACCACAACGCTTTGATGCCAGATTGGTGGCTGATTCACGCATCGAGGAAACTTCTTCGCTTGTGAGGGTTCTATCTGGTGCTCTAAATGTAAGAGTGAAAGCCAAAGAAACTTTTCCATCTCCAACCTTGTCGTATCGATCGAAGAGAGAAATAGATTCTAGGAGATCACCGGCACCTTCCATGAGAGCCTCCTGTACCTGCAATGCTGTAACTGTTGAATCAACTATCAGGGCAACATCTTGCATTGCAGCAGGCATCACGCCAACTCTATAAGGGCGAACCATCTCGGATTCTGGTAGTGCTCCTAAATTAATTGAAAATGCACTGGAGCGGGCAGGCAAGTTGTATTGACTAAGAATACGCGGATGAATTTCTCCAGCATGTGCAACAACTTTTCCGTCCACGATAAGTTCAGCGCAACGTCCCGGATGCCACGGCGCTAGATCCGAACGCTTTACTTCATAATCTAAATGAGCGAGCTCGAGAATTTCTTGTGCAAACGCTATTGCATCATTCCAACCGTAATCTGCCGATTTTCCTTGCCAAGAGTCTTCCTCCTTCTTACCGATCAACAATCCTGAAACCATCTCAGTTTGCTCGGGTACGGAAGCAAATATCTTAGAAATTACATCTGCAGAAGGACGCTTTACAACATCAGGACTAACTGAAGTTTCCAACTTTTGTGAACTTCTAAAAATTGACCCCATCTCAAAAATCGCAAAACTCTTAGCGCCACGACTGATGTTTCGTGCCGCCACTTCTATCAAACCCGGAATTAAATGGACTCTTAGTAGTGGATTTTCATCCGACATCGGATTGACAATTGCATACGTTGCCGCACGAGGGCCAACAAAGCCCATGTCATCTATTGTCTTCTGATTTGTAAAGGGGAAAGTTAAAACTTCAGCAAATCCTCGATTGGCTAAGTACTGCGCAATAACCCGACGTCGTTTTTGTAAGGATGTTAAGGATGCGTGCAAAGGCCGATTCGGAAGTATCGAAGGTATAGATTCATATCCAATAATGCGTGCAACTTCCTCTGCGATATCAGATGTATTCACTAAATCCGCTCGCCATGATGGTGGATCGATAACCCACTTCTTCTCATCCACATCGCAGCCCACTACACGCAAAGTTCTGGCAACTTCTTCAGGTTTTACTTCAAAACCTAGGATCTTTGAGACGTCATGGGGATCTATGCTAAAAGTTGGTGGAAACTTAGCCTCACCAGTAAATGCTGTTTCAACATGTTGAGCCGAACTATTTTCAGTCAGTAATTGAACAAAACGTGCCGAGGCGAACTCTGCTAGCGAAGGATCAACTCCGCGTTCTAATCTGCGTGATGCTTCTGAAGATAACTTATGCCGGCGAGAATTTTGAGCTACGGCGATTGGATCAAACCGCACAGCTTCAAGTGCAATTTCAGTTGTACTCTCAGTAATTTCGGAAGAAGCCCCACCCATGGTGCCAGCTAGTGCAAGAGGTTTTTCATCATCTGTCACCATTAAATCCATAGGATCTAATGTGCGAATTTGTCCATCCAAAGTTGTGAACTTCTCTGACTTGCCAGCGCGCTTCAAATGCAAGTTTCCCTTTATCTTATGCCGATCAAAAGCATGAAGTGGTTGGCCTAGTTCGAGCATTACGTAGTTCGTAACATCTACAACCAAAGAGATTGAACGCATACCCATCTTTTCTATTCTGCGACGCATCCACACAGGTGTTAAGGCACTTGAATCAAAATGAGACATTGTTCGAATATAGAAAACTGACGCACAATCCTTTTCATCAATCTTCGGCTGAACACCCTTGCCAGTATTAACAAAAGATAGCGATCGTAAAGCTTCTACGGGATCAGTGAATTTCAAACCAAAAGCTCCCGCAATTTCACGTGCTACTCCCCTGATGCTAAGTGCATATCCACGATCAGGATTAACAGCAATGTCGAAAATTACATCATCAACGTGCAATGTTTGTCTTACGTCATCCTTAGTTGAAACCTGATTTTTACTAAAAGCCATAATGCCAGCGTGATCATCACTCAAACCTAATTCTTTGGATGAGCAAATCATGCCATTGGAGGTTTTTCCATATGTTTCGCGGGCTGCAATATGGAAATCGCCAGGAAGTACTGCGCCCGGCAGGGCCACAACAACAATATCGCCGACATTGAAATTTGTTGCACCACATATTACGAAACGAGTTTGCTTCTCACCACAGTCCAAACCAACGTACCGGATAGGTTTCTTGAATTCGGTAACTTCCTCGATAGAAAGAACTTCGGCAAAAACTAATGAACCTTGAACATCTTTACCTTGCTCAATTATTTCTTCGACCTCAAATCCAACTCGCACTAGACCTTGGGCGATGTCATCGGTCGACAAATTCTTTGGAATTTCAACAAATTCTCTTAACCAAGACAATGGTGCGCGCATTACAGCCCCACTCCGAATTGTCTTGTGAATCGTAAATCGCCTTCAACGATGTCATGCATATCTGTTATTCCATGGCGAACCATCAACGTTCTTTCAAGTCCCATGCCAAATGCAAACCCACTGAACTCATTTGTATCAATACCGCATGTTTGCAGAACACGTGGGTTAACCATTCCGCAACCACCCCACTCGATCCATCTTCCATTGAAAAATACATCTACTTCAGCACTTGGTTCAGTAAACGGAAAGAAGGATGGACGCAAACGAGTAGTGACATCAGGACCAAACATGTACCTAGCAAAGTTATCCAGCGTGCCTTTCAAATGAGCCATAGTGATTCCGCGATCAACTACTAATCCTTCAACTTGATGAAACACCGGACTATGGGTGGCATCTAATTCATCAGCTCTAAAAGTTCTACCGGGACAAATGACATAAATAGGCGGTTGCTTGGTGAGCATCGTCCTGATTTGCACAGGCGATGTATGAGTACGTAAGACCATGCCGGATTCCAAGGGTTCTACGAAAAAAGTATCTTGCATAGTTCTTGCTGGATGATCAACAGGAATGTTTAGCGCGTCAAAATTGAGCCAACCTGATTCCAATTCAGGACCTTCTTCTACAAAATAACCCTGCTCAATAAAAAAATCTGAAATATCATTTTTAATAATGCTGATGGGGTGTAACCCACCCTGATGATTTCGCCGCACCGGAAGAGTGATATCAACGATTTCTTCAGCGAGCATTTTTTTATCGCGTTCATTTTCTAAACGTTTAGTGGCTGCTTCTAAGGAGAGTGCAATGGAGGCTTTGGCTTCTCCAACAAGTTTTCCTAATGAGATTTTTTCATCCGGTGAGAGAGATCCTAAAGACCGGGAGGCTCCAGAAATGGATGATTTATCCCCGGTGTGAAGCAAACGCGCACTCTTTAAATCATCGAGAGACGTGCAAGCCTTAAAGGCCGAATCAGCCGAATCCACCCAACCTTTAATTTCTTGCGCATTCATGGAGGCGAGTCTAACGCCTCGTACTTTAGGAAGTTGGGATATTTGCTAGTTGATACATAACGATGCTTGCGGCAACAGATAGATTCAGGCTTTCTGCATTGCCGGGCATAGGAATTCTTACGGGAGTAATTCGATCCACTGATGCAGATAAACCTTTGAGATTATGCAAACCACGAGCTTCGTTACCAAATATTGCAACCACTGATCGTTCCAAGGTAATCATTGATAACGGAGTTTCTGCGGCAGTATCAAGGGCAATGAATGTGCAATCCCAATTCAAAATCTCATCTAACGCCACGTCCTGGTAAACCGGAATGTGCCACAGCGATCCCACAGTGCTACGAACAACTTTTGGAGAGAAGATATCAACGCTGTTGGGCGATGTAATAACCGCGTTAAAACCGAACGCATCGGCTGAGCGAATAACTGTTCCAGCATTGCCCGGATCTTGAACTTCGCTGAGATAAATGAACTTACTTTTAACCTCTGGTTTTAGATTTTGTATCGAAGTATCTGGAATCTCACATACAGCAATCAAGCCCTGCGGCGTAACGGTATCTGACATAGTCCTAGCAACATCTTCGGTGATACTTAGAACTTCGCATTGTGCTTGATTTACTACCTCTGAGAATTTTTCTAAAGCACCATTGGTCACATATAAAGTTTGCAATTTCGGCCCTGCAGAAGAAATCAACGCTTCGCGAACACATTGAATACCTTCTGCAATAAAAAGTCCTGATTCATTTCGTTCTTTAGAACCTCTAGAACTGATAAGAGCCTTAACTCGCCCAACGTGCGGGGAATTAAGGCTCTCGATCATGAGTGCTATTTATGCAGATGCAAGACTCTTACGAGCCACATCAACAAGTGCTTTGAATGTAGCTGGATCGTTAGTTGCTAAGTCAGAGAGAATACGTCGATCGATTTCTACTCCTGCGCTCTTTAATCCCTGAATCAAACGGTTATAGGTCAAACCATTTTCACGGCTTGCAGCGTTAATGCGCTGAATCCACAACTGGCGAAAGTCGCCTTTTTTGTCCTTGCGGTCATTGAAGGCATAAACCATTGAGTGTGTGACTTGCTCCTTGGCCTTAGTGAAAAGACGGGAACGTTGTCCGCGATAACCACTTGCTCGTTCAAGAGTTGTGCGACGCTTCTTTGCTGCGTGAACTCCGCGTTTTACTCTAGCCATTTAATTCACGCTCCTTACTTCAAACCAAGCATGCGCTTGGCTGTAAATGT
>CAEUNI010000015.1_pt1 | contig 12506 bp, 9 predicted proteins | sample 7263831 | NCBI WGS metagenome assembly CAEUNI01 (sample SAMEA6814161, study PRJEB35770) | uncultured Candidatus Planktophila sp. | biome: Freshwater; feature: Freshwater reservoir; material: water | place: Czech Republic | collected 2017-06-27 | depth 30m m | reverse complement strand
TTGGCGCATTTGTGATGATTGTATTAATGACATTAATTCTGATCGCCGGAACTAAGCGCACTCTTCGCTGGATGAATATCTTCTGGATTATCGCTTCAGTAGGTACTTTCCTTGCCTTCATTGCACTTGCATTTGGTTCAAAAGCCAAATTCCAGGCAAATTTCAATGCACTATCTGGTGATTACGGTGCGACTGGCGATTCCTATCAAAACGTAATCGCTGGTGGTGGCGCTGATGCTTCGACATCTTCATTAACAAATTGGGATGCGACACTTCCAACCGTATTTGTGATCATGACATTTATGATGTGGAACTGGTGGAGTGTTTATCTCTCTGGCGAACTAAAAGGCGCTTCTAATCGTCAACGTCACGTGCGGATTATGTCTACATCTCTTTTGTGGAACGTGGTATTCCTAATTATGGGTGTACTACTTCTCTATAGAATTGTTGGTCATGACTTTATGGTCGGCGCAAATACTGGAGGAAATGAAGCATATGTCTTGCCAAATGCTCCTTGGTATCACTTCCTAGCTTCTATAACTTTAAATGTGCCAGTACTCACATTCTTGATAGTCGGTTCTTTCCTTTTCTGGTCATTGCCAGCGATGGTCGGAAACGTTTATCAACCTGTTCGTGCAGTATTTGCATGGTCATTTGATCGACTATTGCCTGCAAAACTCGCTGATGTAAATCCACGCACTCATTCTCCTGTTCCAGCAATTCTTACAGTGATGGGACTAGTCACTGCAATGTTGATTTGGAGCGTTAGTGCAACAACATTTGCAACATGGCTTGCACTTGGAGTCCTTGCAGGTGTCGTTTGTATTCTCATCGTTGCCTTAGCGGCATTTGTATTCCCATCCCGCCGGAAAGATCTTTATCTCAACTCTCCAGCCAATCAAAAGTTCATGGGGATTCCGGTTCTACGTATCGTGTCACCACTGTCAGCTCTTGTGATGGTTTTCTTAGTTTGGGCAGTTTTGAAATATCCAGCCCTTGCAATTGGAACACCAGAACATGCTTGGTGGGTACCGGCATTTATCGCAGGAATAGTTGTAGTTGGTCTACTCCTCTATTACATTCCAAAGATGGTTCGCAAATCACAAGGTATTGATATTGACCTTGTATATAAGGAACTGCCACCTGAGTAATTCAAAGTAGAAAATAACTCCGGCCATTTATATTATGGTCGGAGTTATTTTTTTACTTATTTTCTGACTAAAGACCAGGCAATTCCGTCCAAAATATCTGCTTCAGATGCCACAAACTCAGCAGCACCGGTCGCTTTCATGATTTCAGAAAGAACAAGTGAGCCAGCAGTGAATACATCAGCACGACCGGGATGTAAGAAGCCAACATGTGATCTTTGCTCAGCATTCATTTTTTCAAAAGTTCGTGCGACAGTGTGTGCTTGCTCAGCGCTTATGCGGGCTAGGTGAATTAAGTGACGATCATATTGCGCTAGTCCTAATGCACTTGCAGCTACTGAAGTTGCCGTGCCGGCAACGGCAATTAGAGTTTTAGCTTTTGTAATTGGAACAATGCCTGCAGCAAGTGCGATTGCTTCTTGAATATCTCTTCGCGCGTTTTCAATTTCTTCTTGCTTCGGTGGATCTGAGTGGATATTTCGCTCTGTCATTCGTACGCATCCAATATTTACGCTCTTTGCAAACTCCACACTGGAATGTCCATAAACAAATTCCGTTGAGCCACCACCGATATCAACGACTAGAAATGGCCCCTGATCTGAAGCAAACTCTTTTGTAGCGCCAATAAAAGAGAGCATTGCTTCTTCTTCTCCGGAAATTACTTCAGGAGCGATACCAAGCCGTTGCTTTACGCCATCTATAAAAATCTCTCGATTTGTTGCATCGCGTGTGGCGCTGGTCGCACAGAAACGAATCTCTTGAACTCCGCGTTTTCTAATTTCGTGTGCGAACAAATCTACCGCTGCAAGAGTTCGTGCAATTGCTTCGGGATGAAATGCTTTGGTTTGATCGACGCCTTGCCCAAGACGCACAATTTCCATTGTTCGATATATTTCTCGAAAATTAGTTCCTTCAATATCTGCAATTAACAATCTAATTGAATTTGTTCCACAATCTATTGCTGCGACTCTCATGCATCCATCTCCGTATTACATGGATTTTCAATCCACCACTGTGGCAATTTACTCAACGCTTCATCTCCTAGGGGATTCACACCCGGACCAGCACTGAGTGAGTGTGCAACGAGTGAGTGCAAACACTTGACTCGATCTGGCATTCCTCCCGCAGAAATTCCTTCCACTTCATCAACGACTATGCCCAAGGCATTGCGATCTGTTAAATAAGCTTCGTGTGCTTTGCGATAGGACGCAGCTAACTCGGTGTCATTTGCCAAGCGTTCATTCATCTCTGCCATTAATCCGGATGATTCAAGAGTAGAGATTGCACCCGTAAGTCGTGGACACGTTGCATAATAAAAAGTTGGAAATGGTGTGCCATCACCAAGTCGTGGTGGTGTTTGCACAACAGCTGGCATAGAACATGGACATCTATAACCAATTGCATGCACATCTCTTGGAGTGCGACCTAATTGAAATTGGATGCAATCAAGATCGCGGGGTTGAACTTCTTTCACTGATTTCGTGTTTCCGTAATCGATGCAATCATTCGCGCATACCAAGGTTGCCCATCTGGAATCTTGCTGGCAACGGTTGTGCCACTTTCTTGTGTGTACTGTCCCTCTGAATTAGTGACAATGTACTGACGCTCACCTGGCAAGACAAAATGTAAACGCTCACGTGCTTGAGATTTAATATATTCAGGATCTCTCCACATTAGTAACTCTTTACGAGCCTGATCGAGAGCTTCATTGTTACTTGCAACTTGGGATTTAAGCGCACTGATCTGAGCACGTTGCGTGAAGTAATGCTTAATCGGTGGCGCAATAGTCAAGGCCATTAAAAAAAGAATAGTCGAAAGGATTAATACGCGATTATTTCCACGTCGCCTATTGAAATTTAATCGATGACGACGCGCCATCATTTATCCCTTGAATCGAGGAAACGCAGCACGAGCTGCGTAAACCGCACCATCTGAGAGTTCTTCTTCAATACGTAATAACTGGTTGTACTTAGCAACTCGTTCAGTACGTGCGGGAGCACCCGTTTTAATCTGTCCGCAATTAGTTGCAACTGCAAGATCTGCAATAGTTGTGTCTTCTGTTTCTCCTGAGCGATGGCTGAGCATGCTGCGATAATCCGCACGGTGTGCCATATCTACTGCATCAAGAGTTTCCGTCAGTGTTCCAATTTGGTTTACCTTCACCAAGAGAGCATTTGCAGTGTTTGAATCAATACCTTTTTTCAAGCGCACTGGATTAGTGACAAATAAATCATCTCCAACAATCTGAACTCGCTTTCCTAGAGATTCGGTCATTGAACCCCAGCCTGCCCAATCTTCTTCATCTAATGGATCTTCAATAGAGACTAGTGGGTATGCATCGACGAGAGACGTGTAATAAGCAATCATTTCTTCGGAAGATTTTGTCGAACCTTCAAAGTTGTATTTACCGTTCTCATAAAACTCTGTAGCAGCAACATCCATCGCAAGTGCGATTTCTTTTCCTGGTTTAAATCCAGCTAAGGTAATTGCTTCAATTATTAAATCTAGTGCAGCGCGATTGCTCTCTAAATTTGGTGCAAATCCACCTTCATCACCAACGCTTGTTGCGAGTCCGCGCTTTTTCAAAACAGATTTAAGGGCGTGATAAATCTCCGCACCCCAACGAAGTGATTCGCGAAACGTGTCTGCACCAATTGGGGCAATCATAAACTCTTGAATATCAACGTTTGTATCAGCGTGTGCGCCACCATTTAATATATTCATCATTGGTACTGGCAAAAGGTGCGCATTGGGTCCACCCAAATAACGAAATAGTGAAAGGTCAGCACTTTCGGCTTGCGCCTTTGCTACAGCTAAAGAGACTCCAAGAATTGAATTCGCGCCAAGGCGTGATTTGTTGGGAGTTCCATCTAGCGCGATCATTTCGCTATCAACTAAACGTTGATCTTGTGCATCAAGTCCAATGACAGCATCGGCGATTTCTCCATTAACAAATGCAACGGCTTTTTCAACGCCTTTTCCCAAATATCTCTTGCCACCATCTCGAAGCTCAGACGCTTCAAATGCACCTGTTGATGCACCACTTGGAACTGCGGCACGAGCTTGCGTTCCATCTTCTAATTGAATTTCAACTTCAACTGTTGGATTTCCACGAGAGTCAAGAATTTCACGAGCTCCAAGAGCTTCGATTAGTGCCACTTAATTCTCCTTCATTTCAAATTCTGATTATGGCTAATCCTACCGTGCCTCTTGCTGCGCAATCTCACGCATTAATCGCTTGCTCTGCATACGTAATGCATCTTCAGGATCTATGCCGTTCTTGTGTGCCCATGAAATTACTGCAAGAAGTGCGCTGCCAACAGATTCAGATGTCGCTGGCGAATTCTCAGAATAAGTAGGTACCTGCAGTTCTACACCGTATTTTTCTGCACGGTAGAGCAACTTATTAATTAACGAAAGCGCCGGTTGTGAAATGGCAACACCATCTAATGCAGATGTGCGTCCCTTTTCTGCCGCCTTAATCTCTTCCCAATTTGCAATTACTTCTTCACTGCCACTTACTTTTTTATCACCGAATACATGGGGATGCCTGCTGATAAGTTTTTCGGTAATAACCTTGGCGACGTCTTCAATAGAAAATGGATCTGTCGGATGCTCTTGCGCAATACGTGAGTGAAAATATACCTGCAACAATATGTCGCCGAGTTCTTCACGCATTCCGATGCGTTCGGATTCGGCAACTGTGTCGATGAATTCATATGACTCTTCAAGTAAATACTTAATTAAAGACTCATGCGTCTGTTCTGCATCCCATGGGCAACCACCAGGTGAACGGAGTTGATCCATCACCTCAACTAATCGTTGTAAGTATGAAGTACTCATACCTATGCCCTGAATTCTTACTTGTTAGAAGGAGTTACGGCAGATCCCGCTGAATCAACAGGAAGAACGTCGGCGGTTGCAGAATCCCAAACACCGTAACGAGGATTGATTACAACTTTATTTTGAGTGGCCATATCTACTACAAGTTTTTGAATTGCCGCACCGACTTGATCGGCTGGTACACCACTTGCTTCAAGTGCTTGACTCAATTTGTCAGAGATGATGACGCTCTGTAAATATAGATCAAAATCTTTTGCTGCTATTCCCGCTCCAACAAGTGCAGTTACTAATCCTGCATCACCTCCAACTTGTTGAATAATGCTGGCTCTTCGGGTGTCAATCTCAGCTTTTGAAACCGTAATTTTGAGCTTTGCTGCAACTTCATTGAGTAATTCAGAGAGCACATGAAAACGCACTTGTCCGCGATTTAGATTTTCTCCCGATTCTAATTGCATTTGCGATGTATCAACTTCGCTTCTTTCGTTCATTACTGCATCGATACTCGATTGAACTGTTGACTGCGATATTTTGATTGAACCAACGGTGGCGGCTGAACTAACTTGTGAACAACCAGTGAGCAATAGCGCTGCTGACACTGCGGCAATGGAAACAACTTTTTTCACTATGAACTGCCTTTCGACGTTGGTGCTAATTCGGTTACGGCCTGCGTTACCCAAGCCAGAAGAGAAGTATCCACTATCGGAGCAGTAATTTCTGACGGATTCCACGCAGAGCTCTTGGGCAAAGCTACTAAAACCGTTGAAGATGCTGATTTATAGAGTGATCCTGGATACAAGCGGGCCAATGTTATCTGTTTCGATTCAGGCAAATTAATTGGCGAAAGCCGTACGAATTTTCCTTGGGCAACAACTTCACGTAATGAGATGCTCTTTGCAAAAGCGCGAAGCGCAGCAACACCTAGAAGAGTTTGTGCTTCTTGTGGAAGTGCTCCGAATCGATCCTTTAATTCTTCTTCAATTGCTTCAACATCTTCGCGGTTTCGAACATCTGCCAGGCGACGATATAGATCTAAACGCAAACGTTCGCCAGTGACATAGGCAGCGTCGAGATGAGCGTTAATTGGTAATTCAACTTTACATTCATGATTCGGTTCTGAAGTTTCAATTATTCCGGATTTGTACTCATGAACTGCTTCGCCAACCATGCGCATATATAAATCAAAACCAACATCTGCAATGTGACCCGATTGTTCTCCACCTAATAAATTTCCTGCTCCACGAATTTCAAGATCTTTGAGTGCAACGCGCATTCCCGCACCAAGTTCGGTATTGGCTGCAATAGTTTTTAATCGATCATGCGCTAATTCGCTCAATGGTTGATCTGGTGGAAATAGGAAATATGCGTATGCACGTTCGCGTCCACGACCAACACGACCGCGAAGTTGATGAAGTTGAGAGAGACCAAAGAGATCTGCACGTTCAACAATTAATGTGTTGGCATTAGCAATATCTAAGCCACTTTCAACAATAGTTGTACAAACTAGGAGATCGAAATCTCTATTCCAAAAAGCGAGAATTACATCTTCAAGTGCACCTTCACTCATCTGCCCGTGTGCAATTCGGATACGTGCTTCAGGTACAAGCGTCTGCAGTTTTTGAGCCGCTTGCTCAATTGATTCAACTCGATTATGAATATAAAAAATCTGTCCATCACGCAACAACTCACGATGTATTGCGGCTGTAATTTGTGCATCATCACGTGCGCCCACATACGTCAAAATTGGATGGCGCTCTTCCGGTGGAGTTGTAATCGTGGACATTTCACGAATACCCGTAACAGCCATCTCTAAGGTTCGAGGAATTGGTGTTGCAGACATCGCTAATACATCCACTGTTGTGCGTAACTTCTTTAGAGATTCTTTCTGTTCTACGCCAAAGCGTTGTTCTTCATCTACAACCACTAGTCCTAGATCCTTAAAGTGCACGTCGTTGGAGAGTATTCGATGTGTACCTACAACAACATCGAGAGTTCCTGCTTCCATCGCTGCCAAAATTTCTTTACTCTCTTTTGCAGTATTGAATCGAGATAATCCGGCGACCTTAATCGGAAATCCGGAATATCGTTCTTCGAATGTTTTTGTATGTTGTTGCACAAGTAATGTGGTTGGCACCAAAACTGCGACTTGCTTACCATCCTGCACAGCTTTAAATGCAGCGCGAATTGCAATTTCAGTTTTTCCATATCCAACATCGCCGCAAACAATTCGATCCATCGGGTAAGGACGTTCCATGTCTGCTTTGACTTCATTAATTGTCGAGAGTTGATCGGGGGTTTCTATATATGCAAAGGAATCTTCTAATTCTCGTTGCCATGGCGTATCAGGTGAGAATGCAAAACCGGGAGAAGATGTGCGAGCGGCATATAGTCGTATAAGTTCTCCAGCAATTTGACGTACCGCTTTACGTGCTCGACCTTTGGCCTTTTGCCATTCACCACTTCCGATTCGGTGAACAGTTGGAGTTTCACCCCCAACGTATTTACTTACTTGTTCGAGTGAATCTGTAGGAACAAAAATTCGATCACCTGGTTGTCCACGTTTAGCCGACGCGTATTCAAGAACTAGATATTCGCGGGTTATTCCTGCAACACTTCTTGAGACTAATTCAATATATCTGCCAATGCCGTGTTGTTCATGCACAACAAAATCCCCTGCTTTTAATTCAAGTGGATCAATAGTTGATTTACGCTTTGAAGGAAGTTTTTCAGTGTTATTGATAACACCTTTACTGCCCGACAAGTCTCGCTCGCTGACAAAAAGAATCCGTGCAGAGGGAACGCTAAAACCAAATGCAATAGTGGAGGTAACAACTCGTACAGAAATTTCAGCGCTTCTAAAGAGATTGGAATATCGCTCGTGCATTCCATGGCCATGCGCTGCAAAGATTAAATCCTGTCCAGACTCTGCAGCGCTTCGAAGTTCATCTACGAGTCGCTCAGTGTTTCCTCTTAATGGATCAATAGCATGCGCCTCTAGAAAAAATGCCTCTTTATCTAAATCGCTTCCGAAAACATTAAAACTTCTTTGCTGCAATCCATTTTTATCTATTTCTGTATTTAACTCATCCCACCGCATATAGGTACCGTCACCAACATGAAGTGGAGTTGCACCACCGCTTGCAGCGTTAAGCCATGAAGCTAAATAAAACTCTTCATTCGTTGCTAGAAGATCTGCTGCCCGAGATCTAATTCTTTCTTCATCTATAAAAATAATTTCAGTATTAGGTGGCATACGATCTAAAATACTTTCAGTTGATTCAACTAGCAGAGGAATAAATGACTCCATGCCTTCTGATGCAATTCCTTCTGATAACTTTTCCAATATTTCTGATGCCTGTGGAAAGTCGACGATTAGCGCTCGGGCCTTTGCTTGAACACTAGGTGTAAGCAGTAACTCGCGGCAGGGCAGGATTTTAATGCTGTCATTTACGGCACCAGTTGTGCGTTGTCCTGCAACATCAAAATAACTCATGTCTTCTATTTCGTCACCGAAAAAGTCAATACGAACGGGTTGATTCGCTAATGGCAAGAACACATCAACTATGCCACCGCGAACTGCAAATTCTCCGCGACGTTCAACTAGATCCGTGCGTTGGTAGGCAAGTTCTCCGAGGTGATTAATTAGTTCTTTGAGGTCGCATTGTGCTCCCACTGCTAACTCGCGTACAGGAGTTTGAGCAAGAGAGTTAATAATTCGATGAATGAGTCCACGTACAGGAGTAACAACAATCGGATTATGCGCCGTGTTTTCTTTTAGTTTGATCAATGTTGCAATACGTTGTGCAACTGTGTCGCTGCGAGGGCTTAAGCGCTCGTGCGGCAATGTTTCCCAAGCAGGAAATTCAAATACTTCATCGTGTAATTCTCTGAGATCGCTAACCAGGTCTTCACTTGATCTGCTGGAACTTGTAACAATTAAAAGTGGTCGCTCGGCTGCTCGAATTGATGCAAGAAATGGGTGTAATGAAGTCGGCGCAATGATGCGCTTTTTGGATTCAAGTGCATCGCGGATATGCGCATCTGCTGCAAGTGCATCGCGGATAAGTTTCATTTGTGCCTCCCTTCTTTTGCTGTATCAACTATTGAGAAAACGCCTTAGGCCCCAACTCCGTGGAACCGGAGGGGGCTTAATGGGGCAAGTCTAAGGCAGGTCAACCTGCCATGATTAGCCAGTGAGTAGACAGGATTCGGCAGCGGCTATCGATGGAGATGGTGCTGGTTTGCGCGCCGATGTTAGAAAACTCGGTGACTTGCTCGGTGAATCACTCGTTCGCCAAGAAGGACAAGAGTTACTTGAATTAGTAGAAGCAGTTCGCAAAGCAGTTAAAGATGGTGGCGGGGACGAACTTTTATCAACTTTATCTATAGATCAATCTGTGCAACTCGTTCGTGCATTTAGTACCTATTTCAATTTAGCTAACGTTGCAGAGCAAGTTCACCGTGCACGAGTTCTGGCAGATGCCAGAGCACAAGGCGGATCATGGATGGCAAAGGCAGTTGATAAAATTGCTGCTGCGCAGAGTGCAAAAATTCCCGGACATGAATTTTCAACGCAAGACGTAACCCGTTGGATTAATGAATTAATGGTCAGACCAGTATTTACTGCTCACCCAACGGAAGCGGCCAGACGTTCTGTATTAAACAAATTGGGACGGGTTGCAAAGCTTCTCGATGAACCAAGTACTCCTGCTCAACGTACTCAATTAGCCGAAACTATTGATGTGTTATGGCAAACCGATGAGTTACGTCTAGGACGCCCAGAACCACTAGATGAAGCGATGAATGCCCTGTATTACCTCGATGATTTGTTTAAATTAACTATTCCTGAAGTGCTCCATGATTTTAAGAATGAAATCAAGCGACTTGGAATTGAACTTCCACTAGATGCTCGTCCACTTTCATTTGGTAGCTGGATCGGTGGAGACCGTGATGGAAATCCAAATATTACAGCCGCAATTACTGAATCAGCAATGGTGTTACAAGTTGGTCACGCAATTCGAGTAACTATTGCAGCTATGGATGAACTGCGTCAGATGCTTTCGATTTCTACCCGTATAACAGGTGCAAGCAAAGCACTCTTGAAATCTGTAGAAGATGACCTCAGAAATATTCCAGAGTTTGAAGATCGCTTTAAACGTTTAAACGTTCAAGAGCCATACCGTCTCAAAGCAACCGCAATTGTGCATCGTCTTGCATTTACTCGAAATCGACATGCGTCAGGTGGCGCACATGTTGCTCACCGTGATTACAACAACACTTCAGAATTATTGGCCGACCTTGCTTTAATGCGCGATTCTTTACTCGAAAATCGTGGTGAATTAATGGCAACCGGATTACTTGAGCGAACTATGCGCACGATTTCTGTATTCGGTCTAACGCATGCAACTCTCGATGTACGCGAGCACTCTGATGCTCATCATCACACACTTGCTTTTGCATTGGGTGATTCATACAAGAATAAGAATCACCAAGATCGTTTCGACGTACTTGCAGGAGAGCTTGCATCATCAAATAATTTGGATTTTGGTAAGTGTGATGAGCCTGCTCAAAAAACACTAGATACATTTAAAGCTGTCTTCGATATCGTCCAACGTTTTGGTCCCGAATCTATTGAGACTTACATTGTTTCAATGACAAAGGGTTCTGATGATTTATTAGCTGCGGTCGTATTAGCTAAGCAATCTGGACTCATAAATTTATCCACCCAAACAGCAATGATTGGTTTTGCTCCACTGCTTGAAACTGTCGCCGAATTGCGTGCGGCTGGTGAAATTCTCGACACATTACTTAGCAATCCTAGTTACAGAAAGATTGTTGAGATTCGTGGAAATTTACAGGAAATAATGTTGGGTTATTCCGATTCAAATAAGGATGCTGGTATTGCAACTAGCCAATGGGAAATTCATAGAGCGCAACGTAAATTGCGCGACGTTGCAATGAAGCACGGTGTTAAGTTGCGACTCTTTCATGGTCGCGGTGGTTCTGTTGGTCGCGGTGGTGGCCCAACCTATGACGCACTCGTTGCTCTGCCATGGGGATCAATCGATGGGCAAATTAAAATGACTGAACAAGGCGAAGTCATTAGCGATAAGTATGCGCTGCCATCTCTTGCTCGTGAAAACATTGAGTTAATGCTTGCCGCATCCCTTGAGGCCACAGTTCTAAACCGAGCTCCGCGACAGAGCCAAGAGAGTTTGGATAAGTGGAATGCGTGCATGGAGCTCATAAGTGAAAATTCTTTTGCGTGTTACCGCTCATTAATTGATCATCCGGATTTACCTGCATATTTCTATGCATCAACTCCTGTTGAACAACTCGGTGAAATGATGTTGGGTTCCAGACCATCTAGACGTCCTGATGCTTCTGGTGGATTAGATAGTTTGCGTGCAATTCCGTGGGTTTTTGGCTGGACACAATCTCGCCAAATTGTTCCTGGTTGGTTTGGTGTCGGAAGCGGATTAAAAGCTGCACGTGAAGCCGGTAAGTCAGATGTTATTCAAGAAATGCTGGCCAATTGGCACTTCTTCCACACATTTATTAGCAATGTAGAAATGACCCTGGCAAAGACTGACTTAGAGATGGCAAAGCGTTATGTCCAAGCACTTGTACCTAAAGAGCTACATCACTTTTTGGATGTAATTACGGATGAGTTTAAATTAACCTGCGAAGAAATTCTTAAGGTCACAAAGAAAGACTCTCTCTTAGGCGATCAGCAAATTTTGGCTCGTACTCTTCAGGTTCGAGATGCCTATCTTGCGCCTTTGCACTTACTCCAGGTCAATTTACTTGAACGAGTACGCGATCATCATGGGCAAGTTGATCCCACTTTGCAACGCGCACTTTTATTAACAATTAATGGCGTTGCGGCAGGCCTTCGAAATACAGGTTGATTCTTAGCTATTAAAGCGTGATTGTGTCTCTTCTAATCCATTGGTAATCAACGACTCGACAACATCACAGCCACGATCAATAAATTCTGACAGAGTTTTTTTCTCAGCAACTGAAAACGCCTTTAAGACAAAGTCTGCAGGATCTTGCGAGCCCATTGGGCGACCAATACCTAAGCGAACTCTGAAGTAATCAGCACTGCCGAAAGCAGAAGTCATGGATTTCAAACCATTATGTCCATTATCGCCACCGGCAAGTTTTGAACGAATTGTTGAATATGCAATATCTAATTCATCATGCAAAGCAATAATGTGATCTGGTTGCACTTTATAAAAAGATGCCAGCGCCTTTGCAGGTCCACCAGTTTCATTCATATAACTCTTCGATTTTGCAACGATTACTGATTGTGCATTCTCGCCCACGCCAATTTTGAAAGCAGCAACATCATTGCGTGATTTATGTGAAGACCATTTAACTTTGTAACGTTTGGCTAGTTCGTCAACAACCATCTGGCCAACATTGTGGCGAGTTGCTGCATATTCTGGGCCCGGGGTACCGAGTCCAATTACTAACCAAACCATGACTAAAGGTTAGTGGTTAAGCATCCTT
>CAEUNI010000014.1_pt1 | contig 13499 bp, 11 predicted proteins | sample 7263831 | NCBI WGS metagenome assembly CAEUNI01 (sample SAMEA6814161, study PRJEB35770) | uncultured Candidatus Planktophila sp. | biome: Freshwater; feature: Freshwater reservoir; material: water | place: Czech Republic | collected 2017-06-27 | depth 30m m | reverse complement strand
TAGTGGTTGTTATGTACATTCATGGACAGCGGCAGATTGCAAAGCCCAATGGATAATGTGGCAATACACATCATGCGGAATTGCATCTAAATATGGCGTACCTAGTTCACGATTAGACCTCAATGTATTTAAGGGAACTCCTGATGATTTCGCTGCGCTGCGAAGAGGTACGTGGGCTCCACAACCCGCAGATTTGATGCCAGTTGGGGAACCAAGTTTGATGAGCATTAGAAGTGCCATTTTCAGTAATTCCAATAAGCCCTTAGTCGTCGATGTCGATGTTATAAGACCATCTCTTGAACCAGTTGTGACTGGGTCGGTTAAATTTGTGCAAGATCCCGCTAACCCGATGATGGTCTCACTTAAACAGAGTGCATTGCGAGCAACAAGTGGTTCGTGGACACTATCTGTCAAAGGAATTCCTGCAGGAACCTGGAACGGTCAGATTGTCTACTATGACAAGTCAGATACACATGCCACTTCTTCGCAACCCATCACATTCACTATTGAACAAGCACTAACGACGCCAACACCGAAACCAACCGTCAATCCCACAAAAAAACCTGTGACAGATGGTTGTAAGCGCCAAATTAAGAATTAGGCACTGGCAAGAGCTTCTTCAATAGCCACAATTTCGCGCTCTGCAATATCAAGATATGCGGCGACTGAAACTTTCTTCTGTTTTATGCTCCACCCCAAAACAGGGGCAATGATTGTTGCAACATCGTTTGCTAAATGCATAGCGCTATTTTGTGCCTCAAACGCCAAACGTGTACGACGAGAAATCACGTCATCAATACTACGGGCGCCCTCGTGACTCGCAGCGTAATGAATTTCTGCTTTGAGGTATGGCAAATCTTTGGTAAAAGGTTTAGCGAGTTTTGGATCATCCTTGATTAGTTCGAGAATTTCACTGATGAGTGAGCCATATCGATTAAGCAAGTGTCGGACAGATTCTGTGCTTAAACCGCTTTCTTCTGCAATACGATCAATTTGTTGTTCTAATGCAAAATATCCGTCTGCTCCCACAATCGGTAATTTTTCAGTAACGCTCTCAGAAATGATTCGACGCAATTCAATGCCAGCCAAATCAATTACATCTTTACCCATAATCCGATAAGTCGTGTATTTGCCACCAGCAATACTTACAAAACCTGGTGCACTTCGGTCAACTGTATGTTCACGTGAAATCTTTGTTGTTACAGAGTCTTTTTTATTTGCGACTAATGGTCTCAGTCCTGCATACACACCAACAACATCTTCAATCTTAAGTTTTGGCTTCAGGACTTTATTAGCCTCACTGATTATGTAATCAATATCTTCACGCTCGGCTAAAGGATTGCTTCGATCTCCTATGTATGGCGTGTCTGTGGTTCCAACAATCCATTTTTGCGCCCAAGGGATTAAGAAGAGTACAGATTTATCAGTTTTTAATATGATTCCTTGGGCTGATTTAATTGAGTTCTTTGGTAAAACTATATGAACACCTTTACTCATGGTGACGCTATACCCAGCTTTAAGTTTAAAAGAATTATGAAGTTCATCGCTCCAAATACCAGCACACATTACTGTTGCAGTAGCTTTTATCGTGATGATTTTTCCACTCTCGACATCACGCGCCTTAACTCCAAGAACACGTTTGCCATCTCGAACTAGGGATTCGACTCGTACATTTGTCGCAATGACTGCTCCGTGCCGAGCAGCCGTTCGGGCAATCATCATTGTCTGCCGAGCATCGTCGACTTGTGCGTCAAAATATTTAATTGCACCAGTTACAAGATCTGAGCGCAGCGAAGGCGCCATCGCAGCAACGCTCTTTTGGCTGATGTGTTTGTGTCCAGGAAGAGCACGTTGGAATCCACGGAGTGCGTCATAGAGTGCAAGACCTGCACCAACATATGTTCGTTCACGTACTTTTTCGTGAAGTGGGTATAAGAATGCAAGTGGCTTTACCAAGTGAGGCGCAAGAGTTGAAACCATTAACTCACGTTCATGAAGTGCTTCGCGTACCAATTTAAAATCGTACTGTTCTAGATAGCGCAAACCGCCGTGAATTAATTTACTCGAACGACTTGAAGTTCCGGAGGCTAAATCCGATGCTTCAACGAGGGCCACTTTTAATCCGCGCGAAGCTGCATCGAGTGCAGCCCCGACTCCTGTAACCCCGCCGCCGATGACAAGAACGTCAAATGTATTTGTTGCTAAGGATTTAAGTGCTGCATCACGTTGGTCCGGGTCAAGGCGCGATGAAAACAAGGCTTAAATCCTTTCTGCTAAAAGAATCATCTAGATAGGCTAAGCGTAACGCGAGAGGCAATACAAAGATACTTATGACTTATATCGGCGCACTTGATCAAGGAACGAGCAGTACGCGTTTTATGATTTTCGATGCCAACGCAAGTGTTATTGCATCTCATCAATTAGAACATGCACAGATTCTTCCACAATCAGGTTGGGTAGAACATGATGGATCCGAGATTTGGGCAAATACTCGGAAAGTTATTGCCGGTGCATTAGATAAATCAAATTTGAAAATAACTGATCTTGTAGCAATCGGCATCACGAACCAACGTGAGACAACTCTGGCGTGGGATGTAAAAACAGGAAAACCGCTCCACAACGCACTGGTTTGGCAAGACACGCGCACAGCAGAATTTATGAATTCGCTTAGCGATTCAAATAAAGAACTTGTTACTCGGCTTACGGGATTAACTATTGCGCCCTATTTTTCTGCGAGCAAAATAAAATGGCTCATTGACAGTGTCCCTGCAGTTGCTGAGGCTGTTAAAGCAGGTACAGCGCGTATCGGAACGATCGATTCGTGGTTACTCTGGAATTTATCAGGTGGATCATTTGCCACTGATGTTACTAATGCTAGTCGGACCGCATTAATGAATTTAGAAACTCTTGATTGGGATCTAGATCTGCTTGCACTCTTTAATATTCCTCGAAATGTTTTAGCCGATATCAAACCAACATCTCATGTTTATGCTCATACTCCTGAAGGAGTTCCAATTGCTGCCCTTGTTGGAGATCAGCAAGGAGCAATGATTGGACAGACGTGTTTTGCTGTGGGTGACTCCAAAACCACTTACGGCACCGGAAACTTTGCACTATTAAATACTGGTTCAGAAATTATTCGATCAACTCATGGATTGCTCACGACGGTATGTTACAAGTTTGGAAATGAACCGGCGGTTTATGCACTAGAAGGATCTGTAGCCGTGACTGGTTCTGCGATTCAATGGTTACGAGACCAATTGCAAATAATCACTACATCTTCCGAAATTGAAGCACTAGCAGGTAGCGTCGATGACAACGGAGGCGTCTATTTTGTTCCAGCATTCTCTGGTTTATTCGCGCCTTATTGGAGAAGCGATGCACGCGGCGTGATTGTTGGTTTAAGCCGGGCAAGTACGAATGCCCATCTCGCTCGTGCAGCACTTGAGGCTATTGCTTATCAAACTCGCGATGTATTAGATGCAATGTCTGCCGATAGCAAAGTTGCTCTTAAGTCAATGCGCGTTGATGGCGGCGCAACAGCTAATAACCTTTTGATGCAGATTCAAGCTGATGTTATGGGTATTGAAATTATTCGGCCTGAAATAATCGAAACAACTGCCCTTGGTGCTGCATACGCGGCAGGAATTGCAGTTGGCATATGGCAATCTCCGAGTGATGTAGAAAAGAATTGGCGCGAAAATCAACGTTGGAGTTCAACACAAAATCCCGATGTGCGCGCAGAAAAATACGAACAATGGAAGAAAGCAGTAAATCGCACACTTAATTGGATAGAGTGAGCACACTATGAGCCCGAAACTCGGCGCAGGTATCACGCGCACCGATCGTCCACTCTCGGATGGTCGAACAATTCGTTATTACGATACTCAAGGTCAAGTACGCGCAACTGCAGATAAACGCGAGAAAGCAGATCAACCTGGAATTGGTGAACTTCGTTTAGATCCACTAGTTAATGAATGGGTTGCAATGGCCGCACATCGCCAAGGTCGCGTCTTCTTGCCACCGAAAGAGTTGTGTCCTCTCTGTCCATCTAGTGGTGAGAATTTGACGGAAGTCCCTGAAGATGATTTCGAAGTTGTTGTTTTTGATAACAAATCTCCGTCACTTCGTCCGCCTGTGGGAGATTGGGCGCTACCAGATATGGCAGGACCAGATACTGATACTGGAAGCGCAGCTGGTAAGTGCGAAGTAATCTGTTTTACTGCTGATCACGGTCAAGTACTTAAAGATTTAAGCACCGAACGTATTCGAGTTCTTTTAGAAGCATGGATGGATCGCACTCGCGAGTTATCTCAAGAAAAATTCATTCAGCACATCGCTCCATTTGAAAATCGGGGCGAAGAAGTTGGTGTGACATTGGCACATCCACATGGTCAGATTTATGCGTACTCATATATTCCGCCGAAAGTTGCTCGTATGCTCGAAGTTGCGAAAAAGCATAAAGAGCGCACAGGAAAAGTTTTGTTTGATGAGATTCTTTCTCGCGAAATTAAAGATGAGGAGCGAATAGTTGCGCAAAATAAGCATTGGGTTGCATACGTACCCTACGCAGCGCGATACTCTTTTGAAATTCATGTCGCTCCAAAGGTTTCTGTCGCCGATTTAAGCGAACTGACACCAGAAGTTGCTGATGCCTATCCAGCAATTGCTAAAGAAGTTCTGCAACGTCTAGATGGTGTTTTTAATATTCCTATGGCATACATCGCAGCGTGGCATCAAGCACCTGTTCGTGAAGGTCGCGACCTGCTCCGTTTACATTGGCAGATTACAAGTGTTCGCCGTGCGCCAGGAAAACTTAAGTATTTAGCCGGATCTGAATCTTCTATGGGTGCATTCATTATGGATCTACGTCCAGAACAATCTGCTGCTCAATTGCGAGAAGTAAAGCTGACTTAAATGAAAATCTTGGTCACGGGAGGCACCGGCTATATCGGCTCTCATGCTGTTGAAATCCTAATGAACAGCGGCCATGAAGTCACTGTGCTTGATGATTGCAGTACAGGTCACCTTGATTCATTGCCGCCAACAGTACGGTTTATCCAAGGATCTTTACTTGATCCAGATTTAGTTGTGCGGGCACTTAAAGGGTGTGAAGCAGTAATGCACTTCGCTGGAAAATCACTCGTTGGCGAATCTGTTAAAAAACCAGATCTGTATCGTCAGGTAAATGTCGCCGGTACAAAAGTTTTACTTGATGGGATGAATACTCTTGGAATAAAGAAAATAGTTTTCTCCTCATCTGCAGCGACTTACGGTGAACCTGAAAAATCTCCTATTTCTGAAAAGGCCCAATGTGTGCCAACGAATCCTTATGGTGAAACTAAGTTAGCAATTGAGCGAGACCTGTCGACGGCTGCTCTTACGCAACATTTGGCTGCAATATCTCTTCGTTATTTCAATGTTGCAGGCGCATTAAAAACCCAACGTGGTTGGCTTGCAGAACGCCATGAACCTGAAACTCATTTAATTCCTAATGCACTTCGTGCGACAAAGGAATCACCTTTAAGAATTTTTGGGCGTGATTGGAATACACCTGACAGAACATGTATTCGTGATTATGTTCACGTGGTCGACCTAATTGATGCTCATGTGAAGGCACTAAATGCGTTGGTAGATTCAAAGCATCACATAATTAACATCGGTTCTGGTACGGGCTACTCAGTCATGCAAGTTGTTGATGCAGTTTCGCGTGTAAAAAATAGTGAACTCGCAACAGTTGATGCGCCAAGACGCGCGGGAGATCCAGCCGTGTTAGTTGCTGATATTTCTAAGGCAGAAAAACTCATTAACTGGAAACCTGTAAAAGGTTTAGATGAGATGGTGGAAGATACCTTTAAAGCTAGTTAATTAGATTAATCGAAATTACTTCAACGCCACCAATTGAACCGAGAATATTCAATAAATCTGTTGGATCATTTCCAGGTATGGCGACCGTCAGATCGTCAAAACCTTTTCCATCTTCAGATTTGGTTACTGTCAGTTCACGGATATCTCCACCTGCAAATCCAATGGCCGAAGCTAAGGCGCCTAGTGAACCTGGTTGATCAGGTAATGAAATAGATAAACGAAATTGAGCCATGGCTACAGATTAACCATTGGAGGGTGCTTTGCCCAATTTAACAGTAAATGTTTTGCTTCCGCCGCCATTTGGTAAGTCAACAGTTACTGAAACTGTGGCACCAGGTGCATATGATCGAATGCGAACGATTGCACCAATAACATCTACGACTCGCTGTCCACCGATTGATTTAATAATGGATCCTGCAGGGATACCTGCAGCATCTGCGCCCTCACCTGGTGTGAGTCTGAGAATTTTTGCTCCGATACCTTCGTAAGTATTATCAAAATAAACACCAAGTAATGGACGAGTTGATGTATTTGTAGGTGATGTAATGATTTCATCGATTACACGTTTCGCCTCAGAAATCGGAATTGCAAAGCCAAGTCCAATACTTCCGCTTGTGCCACCAGTTGAGAGCGTTGCAATAGCTGAGTTAACTCCGATGATCTGCCCTTGCGCATTAATCAATGCCCCACCTGAATTTCCAGGGTTAATTGCTGCATCAGTTTGAATCGCATTTACAAAAGATTCTTGTCCAACACTTCCTGCAGATACTGGACGATTGAGGGCAGAAATAATTCCAGTTGTCACTGTCGATGCTAAACCAAGAGGTGAACCAATTGCCATGACGGGCTCGCCAACAACTAATTTGGTTGAATCACCTATGTTGAGTGCAGCAAGGTTGCCCTTGTTTATCTGCAGTACCGCTACGTCATAGGCCTTATCGCGTCCAATAATTTTAGCCTCAGCTTGATTGCCATTTGAAAATTCAACAGTAATTGTGCCGGTACCGGAAGCTACAGCATCAATAACGTGATTATTTGTGATGATGTAGGAAGACGACGTAGATGATTGATAAACCCAACCTGAACCTGTACCACCACTTGTCGCTGTTTCAACCGCAATGGATACAACAGATGGTGTAATTGTCGCAGCCAGATTTTTAACATCGAATGCATTTGTAGTGAGTTCTAGTGGTGAGCGACCTTTTGCGCATTTTCCATTTGCTGACAAGAAAAGCACCTTGGTCTTATTATCGACACACGCTTTTACGCCGCCAGTGTTACTGATTTCTGCCACAGCGATTCCGCCAGCAACGCTGGCCCCAAGTACAAATGCAATTAGAAAATAAAGACTAGTTTTTTTCATTTAAGATTGAACAATCCAATCACTCTTAATTGATACCAAAATTTTGTCTAACGCGCGCTCTGGTGGCCCACCTACAGGTTTGCCCGATTTAAATGGGTCGAAGGAACCACCATGACATGGACAAACAAGTTTTTTCCCTGCTTTTAAATAATCAACGGTGCAGCCTTGGTGCGTGCAAATTGCCGAGTACGCAAACACTCCACTCTTTGTGCGAAAGAGAAATGCGGGCGCACCATTGGTTGCAACAAATTTGCGAGAGGATCCAACGGGAAATTTGGAGGCCTTAATTATTTTTTTTGGTGAAGCGGCAACGGCAGATTGTGTGCGCCCGAAAATAAGAGCACCAGCAGCAATTGCCGTATTCCTTAAAAATCCTCTGCGATTCATCTCTATACATTCCTAATCATTGATTGAAGTTGAAAGAATAACTTGTGTGCCTTTGAGAAGCCTGAGAAATATATGCTCCCTGACTTGGATTCGAACCAAGAACCTGCCGGTTAACAGCCGGCTGCTCTGCCATTGAGCTATCAGGGACTATTCGCTTCTCGCGAAGAGTTACGAGCGCACACTCTAGCGCACAGCTAAGGGGTGGTCTAAATCGAAGCGGAGTTATAGCCCGCCAAGGGCGAGATCATGCAAGGTGCGCCGAGTGCTTTCTAGGGCGACTAGTTGGGCAAACGCTGCGTTGTATTCCGCGTCATTTTCAACAGGATTAAGTCTTTGCAAACTTGATTTAAGTTCTGCAATTGCGCGCGAGACAGCTACTTCGCGCAGACGAGCAATAATGCTAGCGACGTAATGCTCTGTGATTTCCCCATCTGCGCGAATTGGTTCGACATTTAACTCTGTAAATAGAGATTTCATATTCTCATTTGTAATTTTATCAATTGTCAGGGCTGCATTATCTGGCGCCATTTGATCAATGACTGCACGAAGTTCTTGATAAGCAGGATGTGTGAAAGCGTTTGCTTCAAGTTCGTTAAAAGATTGGCAGAGCGTCGGTGATTGAACACGAGCCTTTAATACTTCACGTTCCAGAATTAAACGTGGCTCTTGTGGATCTGGACGCCAATCTTGTGGCACAACTTCTGGAGATGACGGATCAACACTTATTTGTGGAGTTTTCTTCATCGCTGTTGCAACAGCAGACGATACTTGTTCGACTTCAACGCCGAGCCAGCCAGCAAGTGAGCGTGAATATTCGGGGCGCAAAGATTTATCTCTAATTTGTGCGACAAGTGGGGCTGCAGCATTTAGCGCACCGATGCGACCTTCAGGAGATGCCAGATTATATTTTGCTAACTCTGCGCGAATCGCGAACTCAAAGAGTGGAACACGACGAGCAATAAGGTCACGAAGTGCAGCGTTCCCTTTTATTTGGCGAAGATCGCAAGGATCTAGTCCATCAGGTTCAACGGCTACAAATGTTTGCGTAACAAATTTTTGATCATCACTAAATGCACGTAGCGCTGCCTTTTGGCCGGCTGCATCACCATCGAAAGTAAAAATAACTTCACCACGGAAAGCATCATCATCCATTAATAATCTGCGCAAAATTCGGATGTGGTCGGCGCCAAATGCTGTTCCGCACGTTGCAACTGCTGTTGGAATTCCAGCAAGGTGGGCTGCCATTACATCTGTATAGCCTTCAACGATTACTGCTTGGCGCTTCTTTGCTATCTCTTTCTTTGCTACATCTAATCCATAGAGAACTTGGCTTTTCTTATAGATCGCAGTCTCTGGAGTATTTAAATATTTTGGACCTTGATCTTCTTCATCGCTAGCCAATTTTCGCGCACCAAATCCAACTACGTCACCGGTAATGTCTTTAATCGGCCAGGTCAGACGATTACGGAAGCGATCAATTGGTCCGCGCTGTCCCATCTTGGAAAGACCCGCGCTCTCTAATTCATCGATTGTAAAACCTTGTGCCCGTAAGTGTTTGGTGAGTGAATCCCAATCATCGGGTGCAAATCCAACTCCAAATAATTGGCACGCTTCTTTTTCAAATCCACGCTTTGTAAGCAACTCACGACCATGAGCTGCAGCAGGAGATGTGTTGAGTTGTTCTTGATAATAAATTGCGGCTGCAGCATTTGCTGCAATGAGGCGAGAGCGCATACCGGATGGAACAGATGGGCCAGATGAATTCTCGTCATATCGCAATGTATAACCAATGCGATCTGCAAGTTTTTCAAGAGTTTCAGTAAACGTCAGGTGATCCATCTTCATTAAAAATGAAATAACATCGCCACTGGCTTGGCAGCCAAAGCAGTGATAAAAACCCTTACTTGGCGTTACGTGAAAGGATGGAGATTTTTCATCGTGGAAAGGACACAAACCTTTTTTCTGTCCGCCGCCTGCTGACTTTAGTTGTACATAATCTGCAACTACTTCATCAATCGGAACACGTTCGCGAAGATAGGTAACATCCTCATCTTTTATGCGTCCGCTCATAGGCGCACTTTAGCGATTTTGAGTCAGACGAGCATGCAAGGCGTAAGCACCAGGGTCAGTCAGCGCTGCAATCTGATCAATTACTACACGAAGGCGCTGCCCATCATCGGCAGCGCGGTTCCAGTCATCGATAAAAATTGCATCCAGTGCTTTAGGCGCACTCTTATACAAAAGATCGACAAGTTCAACAATCACAATCTTTTGCTTTGCATAACGCTCTTGCGATTCAGCGGCACGAATTAAGTAGTGACCTGCAACTGCTTTGAGGAAATCAACTTCTACTAAATGTTCCCGTGGAATTTCAAGATTGGCGCCATATCTAGCAAGTGGTTCGTCACCATAGATTGCGCGAGTTTTATTCTCAGCAGCTAATACAAAGCGACCAATTAATTGGCTCGTTGAATCTTTTAAGCGAGCAAGGGAGCGATGGCTACCATCGTAGTTAACTGGCCAACATGAAAGATCTTGTAACCTAACAAGTGCTTCGGTTGCTTCAGACTTCGATGCGTTGCTTCCATAATCTTCTGTCATAGACTGATAAATTGCATCGAAATCATCTTCAAAAGCGCGCACATGTACCTGACTGGCAACAATTGCATCTTCTAAATCATGGACTGAATATGAAACGTCATCTGACCAATCCATAATTTGTGCCTCGATACAGCGCTTGCCTTCTGGGGCATCAGCGCGCATCCACTTGTAGATTTCGACATCATCATCATAAACACCAAATTTACGGGGATTAGTTGCACGTTGCCACGGATACTTTGTGGCTGCATCCAAAGATGCACGGGTTAGATTTAATCCAATTGATCGACCATCCGCGTCCACAGTTTTTGCTTCAAGACGTGTAAGTAATCTAAAACTCTGAGCGTTTCCTTCAAAGCCGCCACAACTCCTTGCTATTTCGGCAAGTGCTTCTTCACCATTATGTCCAAATGGTGGGTGACCTAAATCGTGTGCAAGACATGCGGTATCTAATAAATCGGGGTCCGCACCGAGTGATTCGCCGAGTTCGCGACCAATTTGTGCGCACTCAAGTGAGTGAGACAAACGAGTGCGTTGGAAATCATTTTCCCAAGGAACAGCAACTTGAGTTTTTGCTGCGAGGCGACGAAGGGAAGCAGAGTGAATTACTCGAGCGCGGTCTCGCATAAATTCTGTGCGACCTGCACGCTTTGCCGGTTCATCGAGAAAGCGTTCGTTGTCGCGATCACTGTAAACGCTCATGCAACAACCTTATCTAGAATTTTGTTAACATCTAAATAGTCGCTGATGTTTATTCCGAAGTGACCTAACGTGATGTAAGCGAGATAGGCACCTGATTCGCGAATTAAATAGCGCTTTGTGGAATTCTTTAATGAATTTGGACCAAATTGCACAGGAGAGCATGTTGCGATTAAGCCGCGATCATTTGCCATCGTCATTGAGCGGCGACAGTGATATGGATCTGTTGCAATGATGACATTTTTGATTTCTCGCTTTTTCATCTCGCGCACATAAGCCTTTGTACTAACTAATGTGTCACGCCCAGTTGGTAGCGCAACAATATTGCGAGCCGGAACTCCTGCAGAAATAAGCCAAGCGCGTCCAGATGCGGCTTCGGTTGTGCGATCACCCGGCGCGCGTGAACCGACAGTAATAATTATCGGAGCAAGCTCTAAATCATAAATTCTTTTGGCTTCAATCAAACGTGCCTCTAAAACATCACCGGGGCGACCATCGAATTGCGCAGCACCCATTACAACTATGGCATCTGCCCCACGTACAACTGGATAGTGCGCTGCGTAATACGTCTTTCCAATGGCGTACGTTGGGACAGCTAAAATAATTAGAAAAATTATTGTAAATATCCGCCGAATAAATCTAAAAATAAACATCAGCCACCTGAAAACGCATCTTCTAGTTCGATTGCAGCCATCTCATTTGGATCATCCAACCAACGATCTGGCAAAGTAACGGGGCGACCATGACTTGTGCGACCACGTGGTTTTTCACCTACCTCAATTGGATATGGCTGTTCATCGAGTTGATTTAGCAGCGTTCGAAAGTGTGAAAGAGATTCGATTAGGCCAAACTCTCTACGTAATTCGCGGTGAACTCTAAATCCCTTGAGATACCACGCCATATGTTTGCGCAAATCACGGCATCCACGATCTTCAGATTCAAAGTAATCAACAATTAATTCTCCATGTCTAAACATTACTTCGCGCACTTGGTGAAGCGTTGGCAATGTGCGCTCTGTTCCACCATTAAATGCGCTGACTAAATCTGAAAATAACCACGGGCGCCCGAGACATCCACGTCCAACTACTACGCCCGCACATCCTGTTTGGCGCACCATTTCAACTCCATCGGCACCTGACCAAATATCTCCGTTGCCAAGTACGGGCACACCAGTTGGTTTGAGGTGTTCGACAAGTTGAGTGATTGCAGACCAATCTGATTTACCTTCGTACATCTGTGCTGCTGTTCGTGCATGCAATGCAACCCACGCAACACCTAAGTCTGCTGCTGATTTTGCTGCTTCTAAATATGTGTGGTGATCACTATCTATGCCTATGCGCATTTTTACTGTTACCGGAATTCCAAATGGTTTCGCTGCTTCTACTGCTGCGCCAACAATTGCACTAAAGAGATTGCGTTTATACGGAAGTGCTGCTCCTCCGCCTTTGCGAGTAACTTTAGGAACAGGGCACCCAAAGTTCATATCAATGTGGTCGACTAAGTTTTCTTTACCAAGCATTGTTACTGCCGCACGCATTGTGTGTGGATCCACGCTATATAACTGAACAGAACGTGGCCACTCGCCTTTACCTGGCTCGATCATGCGCAGAGTTTCTGGACGTCGTTCAATTAGCGCGCGCGCTGTCACCATTTCAGAGACGAACAAACCAGCACCTTGTTCGCGGCAGAGCATGCGAAATGGAGCGTTGGTAATGCCTGCCATCGGTGCCAACACAACTGGTGGATCAATTTGATGATCGCCAGATGCGAGGGCAAGTGTTAGTGGTTTTAGCAACCGAGTAGTCGTGGCGCTAACCATGCTTCAACCTGATCGAGTGCAATGCGCTCCTGTGCCATCGTGTCACGATCGCGAATTGTTACTGCATGATCTTCAAGCGTTTCAAAGTCAACAGTGATGCAATAAGGAGTTCCAATTTCATCTTGGCGACGGTATCGACGACCAATCGCACCAGCGTCATCGAAATCGATACTCCAGTTCTTGCGCAATTGCGCTGCAAGATCGCGTGCTTTAGGAGATAAATCAGCGTTACGTGAAAGTGGAAGAACAGCTACTTTTATTGGTGCTAAACGATAATCAAGTTTAAGCACCGCACGCTTTTCCATCTCACCTTTGCTATTAGGTGCTTCATCTTCTGTAAATGCATCCATTAAGAATGTAAGAGTTGCGCGATCCACACCTGCTGCAGGTTCGATAACAAATGGTGTCCATCGTTCATTTTTTTCTTGATCAAAGTATGAAAGATCCTTACCGGATGCTGCAGAGTGCGCCTTTAAATCAAAGTCCGTGCGGTTTGCAACGCCCTCGAGTTCGCCCCATTCGGTGCCTGCAAATTCGAATTTGTATTCGATATCTGCTGTGCGCTTTGAATAGTGTGACAATTTTTCTTTTGGATGTTCGTAGATGCGTAGACGCTCTGGATTAATTCCCAGGTCCACATACCAAGCCATGCGTGTATCAATCCAATATTGGTGCCACTCTTCATCTGTGCCTGGCACAACAAAGAACTCCATCTCCATCTGCTCGAATTCACGAGTTCTGAAAATAAAGTTTCCTGGCGTAATT
>CAEUNI010000013.1_pt1 | contig 13595 bp, 14 predicted proteins | sample 7263831 | NCBI WGS metagenome assembly CAEUNI01 (sample SAMEA6814161, study PRJEB35770) | uncultured Candidatus Planktophila sp. | biome: Freshwater; feature: Freshwater reservoir; material: water | place: Czech Republic | collected 2017-06-27 | depth 30m m | reverse complement strand
TTCAGGAAATATATATCTAGAATCAATGGAAGGTATGTATACCTCTGGCCAAGATTTCATGTTCCTATACTAATGCATGAACGAATAATCGCGGCTTAAAAGGCTGGCCAAGGAATCGCTGGCCAATCAGTACTTGGTAGTGGAAAACTACTCATCTTGATTAACTCTTGAGTTCGCGATTGCAAGGCAACAAATTCAACTGGAGTAATTAACGATTGCAGCTTTGCGCTTTCATTAGTTCTTAAAATCTCTTGTAGCGACTCTAAGGAATTCATTTCCTCCTTGTTCAAATCACTGCCAGCCCACTGCCATAGAACTGTTCGTAATTTATATTCATGATGAAAAGTTACTCCGTGGTCGCATCCGAACAATTTTCCGTCTGGACGGGGCAATAAATGTCCAATTTTGCGATCCGTATTATTTATCACTGCGTCAAAGAGTGCCATCTTGCGTAATTGTGGATCATCTTGACTAAAGAACTTAGCTAAATCTATTTCAACATCTATGTCTATCCATTCCTGGACCATTCCTTGACCAAAAGGTCCGTCACGCAAAATTGTTAAAGGAACGATTTTCAACGCTAAATACTCACTGATCAAATAAGCTGCGAACTCACGATGGGCTAGGTTTCCGTCTGGAAAATCCCATAGTGGGCGCTCCCCCGCGATAGGTTTATAAATACACTTTATTGATTGATCGCCCAATGTGCATTGCGCTAGCAAAGTTGCATTTGATGCATCAATTAATCGACCAGTAACAACTAATTCGCCTTCTTTGAGAATCTTTTCCACATCGCTCATCTTCGATACCCATTAGAACGTGGGCATAAGTGTCCATTTGGATCAATAGGAATTCCACAAAATGGACAGGGCATACGACCCGCTCCAGCCAGAGATAAGCATCGCTTGGCAAACGAAGCCGCTTGCGTGGGTGAAACATGAACCCGCAATAAATCAACGGATAAAGCTTTTTCATCAAAAACTATCTCATCATCAGTGTCATCGTCATTACTCGTTACTTCACGCAATTCATAAACTATAAGAGAATTCTGCGCGTCCCATGCCATAGCAATCACGCCAGCTCGGAACTCCTCAAAAATAGGTTGTTCTAAAGGAGCATCGTCAATGTCGTTACTCTTAACAACAACCGTCGGATCTGATTTTTTAATCTCACGCAGCATGATTTTTGTGCGCTCCCCTAAGGCAATTACTTGGGATTTTTCAACAACCACTGAAACCACGCGCGCTCCTGTGCGAGCTTGAATGAAGAATGTGCGTTCACCAGGTGCTCCAACAGTTCCGGCTACAAACCTTTCTACAGGATTAAACTCATAAATTATGGGGGTCATTTACTACCCGATCCGCCACCAACAAGTGTTTTGTCAGAGCGTTTATTTTGAGACAAGTACTCAAAATTGGTTTTTAAGTCATTGAGATGCAGTAATCGAAAATTTCCTTTATTGAAATCCAGAACAGAAATAGAGGCTGGGTCAATTACGATCTTCTGGAACTTATCTAAATCTAGTTCCAAGGCAGTAGCGATTAAACTTTTAATCACATCACCATGACTCACAATCAAACTAACTCCAGAACCTGCTTTTTTTATACTTTGGTGCAATGCTGTCTCAGCCCTTTGTTGCACTTGCAATAAACCTTCGCCATTGGGAAACATCATTTTACTCGGCGTATTTTGCACAACTCGCCACTCTTTTCGAAGCGATAAAGCTAGTAATTTCTTTCCGGTCCAGTCTCCATAATCAACTTCGGAAATATTTGAATCAATCAAAATCTTCTTTCGAAGAGCTGCGTCTTGCGATTGCAACCAGGGTTCTATTGTTGCCAAACATCGCTCGAGCGGACTAATACGGATGTCTTTAAATCGAGCATTTCCTAATCGACTGGAAAGAAGTGCAGCCTGTTCTATGCCTTTTGTACTTAAACTCACACCAGAAGCACGGCCGGCCAAAATCCCTTTTTCATTGGCGACAGAATGTGCATGGCGGAGCAAAATTACTGTGGTCACAGCGCAAGGCTATCGGGATTTGGTAAAGCACACTTGCTAAGGTCTAACTATGCAACTAAGACGTGCGGGCAAAAGTGGTCTCATGCTTTCTCGAATCGGCCTCGGCACAATGACGTGGGGCCGTGACACAGACGAACATGAAGCAGCAGATCAGTGTCGAGCCTTTCTCGATGCGGGTGGCAACTTTTTAGACACTGCAGCCGTTTATGGAGATGGGGATAGCGAACGAGTTATCGGTGGACTCATAGGAACGCTCTTTGAAAGAAAGGATGTTGTTATCGCTTCAAAAGCGGGAATAAGTTTTCCCGATGGCCAACGCAAAGTTGATAATTCCCGAACATCTCTTATTGCCCAGCTAGATGCATCCTTACAAAGACTTAACACCGAGTATGTAGATCTTTGGCAGGTTCATACTTGGGATGCGTTGACACCCTTAGATGACACCTTATCCGCACTTGATTATGCCTATGCGAGCGGGAAAGCCAGATATGTCGGAATCTCAAACTTCTCAGGTTGGCAAAGTGCGCATGCGATTACACGACAAGAAGTAATTGCTAATAAAGCACCGATAACAACAATTCAAAATGAGTATTCACTTCTTAATCGAAAAGTTGAAGAGGATCTCGTCGATGCCGCTACTAATCTAAATGTAGGTTTACTAGCATGGTCTCCTCTAGGTCGCGGTGTACTAACGGGAAAATATCGAAAAGGTGTTCCCAGCGATTCAAGAGCTGCTACACCGCACTTTGCCTCTTTCGTTGAACCTTATTTATCTGATAAGCAATCACAAATTGTAGAAGCAGTATGTGTCGCTGCCGAAGGTTTGGGATATTCCCCACTCGAAGTTGCTCTGGCTTGGGTCAGAGATGCGCCTGCTGTAACAAGTGTGATTCTGGGAGCCCGGACCGGAGCACAACTTCGCGGTGCATTATCTAGTGAAGAGGTTACTTTGCCTGAAGTTGTGCGCAGCGCTTTGAATGAAATATCAAGAATTTCGTAAAAAACTCTCCAGAACATTTACGCCAAATTTCAAACCTTCAACAGGAACTCTTTCATCTACCCCATGAAAAAGTGCCATAAAATCTAAATCTGGCGGCAATTTCAAAGGTGAAAATCCATATCCGATTATTCCTAATTCACTTAACGCCTTGTTATCGGTACCACCGCTCATCAGATATGGAACAGGGATGCCTTCTGGATCGAATTTCAAAATGGAGTTGGTCATTGCATCAACTAAATCACCTTCGAAATCTACTTCCAAAGCGATGTCATGCGTAATTGTTTGAACAGAAATATCTGGACCAATAATTTCACGCACCGTTGCATTTAATTCGTCTTCCATACCCGGAAGGAATCGACCATCTATCACAGCAGTCGCACTTTGCGGAATAACGTTTGCTTTATAGCCCGCATCAAGCATTGTTGGATTCGCAGTATTTTGTAAAGTAGCACCAATCATTCTTGCCATAGGACCAATTTCTGCGAGTAAAGGACGCAAATCCTTTTCATCATATTTTTTGCCCGTTACTTCTGCAATTTTCTTAAACAAAATCTTCACCGTTTTGGTATATCTCTGCGGCCATTCATAATTTCCAATCGCGGCCACTGCTTCACTTAATCGGGTAAGCGCGTTTTCAGGATTCATCATCGATCCATGACCGGCACGACCTTCTGCACTTAATCGCATCCAATGGATACCTTTTTGAGCTGCCTCGATGAAATAAAGACGTTTATTGTCCGAAAGAGTTACGGAAAATCCTCCAACTTCAGAAATAGCTTCCGAACATCCCCTAAAAACTTCAGGATGATTAGCGACCATCCATCTGGAACCAAAGAGAGAGCCTGCCTCTTCATCTGCAAAAAAAGCAAGAACTACGTTACGCGGAGGTTTGAATCCCTTCCTTGCCCACATACGAAAAATAGCAATGATCATTGCATCCGTATTTTTCATGTCAACTGCTCCGCGGCCCCAAATCATTCCATCCTTGATTACGGCAGAAAAAGGATCAACACTCCAGTCTTCTGCATTGGCTGGGACAACATCTAAATGTCCGTGAACTACTAACCCCGGTCGACTTTGATCTTCACCTTCTATGAAAGCAACAACGTTGCATCGGCCAGGTGCCGATTCATAAATCCTTGCTTTAATTCCTGATTCGTTGAGTAATTCAACAACCTTGTTGGCAACTGCGGACTCATCACCTTTGCCATCACCGTAGTTAACGCTGGGAATTCTTATGAGCGTTTGGCAAATAGAAATCGCTTCGGATTGCAATTCTTCTCGATCAGCATCACTTAATTGCATGGGCGTCATACGCTTATCTTCCCCTAAGAACTTCATTTTTGCTTACCTTTACAGGCATTGCTATCGTTGCGCACGCACTCGTCCGGGTGGCGGAATTGGCAGACGCGCTAGCTTGAGGTGTTAGTGCCCGCAAGGGCTTAGGGGTTCAAGTCCCCTCTCGGACACAAAAATATGGAACTATCAGCATCGTGAACTTAAGTGATGCGATGGGATTAATTCGCGAAATTCCGGATTTTCCTAAAAAAGGGATTTTGTTCCAAGACATCACTCCGTTGCTTTTAAATGCACAGGCTTTCAATGTAATCATCACCTACATGGTTAACTCTTCTTCGCATTTCGATTACGTGGCAGCAATGGAAGCACGAGGATTCATCTTCGCCGCAGCGATCGCAAATCAATCTCAACGTGGCTTCATCCCGATTCGTAAGTCAGGAAAGCTGCCCTCGGATACACACTCAGAGAGTTACGGTCTTGAATACGGTGCTGACACACTGCAGGTGCATAAAGATGCTTGTGCCGCACCTTCCCAAATATTGATAGTAGATGATGTGCTTGCAACTGGTGGCACAGCTTGTGCTGCGATACGTTTAATCGAGAAAACAGGCGCCTCGGTTCTTAAAGTGATTTTCCTACTTGAAATAGAAGCATTGGCAGGCCGTGAAAATATTCTTCAGCAGTATCCACACATGGACATTGAATCCCTGAAAAAAATCTAACAGATGAAAACTTCCACGCCAAAAATTACTCAGATACAGGGTTTACGTGCCCTTGCCGCTTTGTTGGTGACCTTATTTCATGCGAAATGGATAAGCGGAGGATTCATAGGCGTAGACATTTTCTACGTTATAAGCGGCTTTCTAATTACAGGGTTATTGATCCGTGAAATAGAACGTACTGGAACAATAAATTTCAAGGAGTTCTACGCTCGCCGATTTAAACGATTACTTCCAACTTCCTTCTTTGTTTTAGGAATAACCGCGGTATTTTCCTGGCTGCTCATTCCAGCCACAATGCGTTCATCACTGGGCCGAGACATTATCGCCGCAGGTTTATATGTATCCAATTATCTCTTTGCATGGTGGCAGGCTGATTATCAGAATCTAGACGCGACTCCTTCACCGGTAATTCATTACTGGTCGCTCGCCGTGGAGGAACAGTTTTATCTTCTGTGGCCTTTGCTTATTTTGCTCTTCTTCCTAGCGGCAACAAAACTTAAGAAAAGAAATGCAGTAACAGTATTTGTTGCCGCTGTTACTGCGCTCTCCTTTGCTTTCTCCATCTATCAAACTGAAACTTCTCCGATTTGGGCTTTCTATTCACTCCCTACCAGAGCATGGGAGTTAGGACTAGGCGCACTCCTTGTACTGCTTCCACCGATCAAAACAAAGAAAGTAGTTGGTCTTCTCGGATTCTTATTCGTCATAGCTAGTGCTTTCATTTTCAATGAAACAACTGCATTTCCTGGATTTAGCGCGGTACTTCCTGTTTTGGGAACAGTAATGTTAATTGGAACCGTCAATTCATGGCCACCATTTCTCAACGACGTAGGAAATAGCAAACTCTTTCAATGGCTAGGCGAAATTTCCTATCCGCTCTATCTGTGGCACTGGCCTTTGCTTGTACTTCCTTGCACTTATTTAGCCCGTCCCCTAACCATTTTTGAACGCATCATTGCCATTATTGCAACAATCGTTCTGGCTGATCTGACTCATAGATTCATTGAAGAACCTTTTAGAAAAAAAATAGTTTCACCCACAATTGTATTTAAACGCTCTGGAATAATCACGCTTGTTTCCCTACTAATCGGCACGGCAATTATTTTCTCTAGTAGCGATAAAATTGATGTTTCAGGTATCAACGGAGCCGTTTCACTCGCAGAGATCAAAGCACGACCATTGGTGTATGACGATGGATGCCACGCAAATTATGCGGAGATTGAGTCAGATAACTGCGTCTACGCAGATGTGACATCACAAAAAACCATGGTCTTGTTCGGAGATTCTCACGCTGCGCAATGGTTTCCAGCATTAGTAGAAATCGCCTCTCGATCCGGGTACAAATTGATTTCACTGACTAAATCAGCCTGCCCATCCGTTGATTTAGAACGACGGGATCAAGGTGGTTTCAAGATGTCTCGATGTAATCAATGGCACATTAATACGATAAAGAGAATTCAGTCGATAAAGCCTGACGTATTAATCATGAGTAGTTTCCAGTATTACGCTGCACCACCTCGATTTACTGATCGTGAAAAATGGTGGATAGGCGGACAGCGAAAACTGCTTACTGAGGTTAGAAACGTCTCTCCGCATCTGATTTATCTAACCGATACACCACATCCGTTAAGAGATATACCCGCGTGTCTTTCAAATTACTCGATTTCCAAGTGCAATACGACCATGCCTAGCGTAGATCTATCAATTCCTGGTTTTAAAGTTGTTAACCCAAACCCTTGGTTTTGCACACAAGAATGCCCAGCCGTCAAAGACGGCATAGTTGCATATAGAGATTCTTCCCACATAACTGTAGATATTGCAACAGCACTCATTCCTCGTTTAACACAGGCGCTTCGTGATCAGGGAGTAAATCTTTAAAAAAGATTTGCTTTTAACCTGCGTAAATCCCAACAAAATGGCAAGATGCACCCGTGGCTGAGTTAACTTATTACTGCGGAACGATGGATAGCGGAAAATCTACTTTGGCGTTACAAACTGCTCACAATCACCAAAGCAGGGGTCGAACTGGATTGATTTTCACATCCCAGGATCGTGCAGGAACTGGTGTCATTTCGTCCCGGCTTGGTCTACAAAGTCCAGCTATAGAAGTTGGCGTAGAAATGGATCTTCATAAGTATGTCGTCGATAAGTTATCTCAAGGTTCTCGAATCGATTACATAATTTGCGATGAAGCACAATTTTACATCCCAATTCAAATCGAACAACTCGCTAAAATTGTTGATGGACTAGGTATTGATGTTTATGCTTTTGGAATTCTTTCGGATTTTAGAACTAAACTTTTTCCAGGATCTGCGCGATTAGTCGAGTTGGCCGATCGTGTTAACACATTACAAGTCGAAGCCCTCTGCTGGTGTGGTTCCCGAGCCACTCACAATGCGCGCACTGTTGATGGAACAATGGTCACTCAAGGAGAGCAAGTTGTCGTAGGCGATGTTGCACCAGGACAAGAAGTAGCCTACGAAGTTCTATGTCGCAGGCACCACATGAGAGAAGTAACGGCGCGTTCATCAAAAGCAGCACACGTATCCACAGATCCACTCCCATTCACTTAAACTCAAAGGAATATCATGAAATCTCGAGGCTTAGCAGTAGAAAATGCAACATCACCTTTGAAAACTTTCGAGTTTGAACGCCGTGATATCGGATCTCATGATGTTGGTTTAGATGTTAAGTTCACAGGAATTTGTCACTCTGACATTCATACAGCCCGTGGTGAATGGGGATCTGTTTATTATCCGTTAGTTCCCGGACACGAAATAGCCGGTGTAGTGACAACCATTGGATCTGCCGTTACCAAATTTAAGGTGGGCGATCTCATTGGTGTTGGTGTTTTTGTTGATTCATGCCGTAAATGCGTAAACTGTCAAAAGGGATTACAGCAATATTGTTTAGAAGGTATGACTGGCACATATAACAGCATTGAACGAGATGGTAAGAATGAAACTCGTGGTGGTTATTCAAATAATTTTGTTATCAATGAAGATTACGCCGTTCACATTCCAGCAAATCTAGCTCTTGAAGGCGTGGCCCCACTACTTTGCGCCGGAATTACCTTGTACTCTCCAATAAAGCATTTCAAAGTAGGTCCGACATCCAAGGTTGCAGTAATGGGTCTCGGTGGTTTGGGACATATGGGCGTTAAATTCGCTGTTGCTATGGGAGCCGAAGTTACTGTCTTATCTCACTCTTCTTCTAAAGAAAAAGATGCAAAACAGATGGGTGCCCATCATTTCGTCAACACCACAGAACCAGGTGCGTTCGATGCGTTAAAAAAATCATTCGACATTATTTTAAATACAGTAAGCGCTGAGCTCGATATTAATGAATACTTACAATGCCTAAAACTGGATGGAACGCTGGTGATTATCGGACTTCCTGGCAAGCCATATGCGCTTCATGCTGGCGTAATGTTAGATGGACGACGTTCTATTACTGGCTCAATGATCGGTGGAGTTTCTGAACTTCAGGAAATGATTAACTTCTGTGGCGAGAAAAACATCCTAAGTGACGTTGAGGTCATCAAAGCCGACTACGCCAATACTGCTTATGATCGCACTGTCGCCAGCGATGTAAAATATCGCTTCGTTATCGATGCAAGCACGTTCTAATCAATAAGTAAATGTAGGCCGTAAACAAATATCGGTGCCACTGCCAAGGCTGGAAGTAGGTTTCCAACCGCTACTTCCTTAATTTTAAGAAGTCGCAGACCAATGGATAAGAGCAAAAGGCCGCCTACAATCGTCATGGCATCTATTTGATATTGAGCCAATACATTGCCGAGTAAAAACCCAATCAAAGTCCATAAACCTTGATAAATACCTACAGGTATCGCAGAAGCAGCCACTCCCCAGCCAAGGGAAGCAGCAAAAGCAATTGCTGCAAAGAAGTCGAGTATTGATTTTAACGAAAGCTGATCAATTCCTGTGCCCATGCCATCGCTGATACTTCCCAAAATAGCTAGAGGACCTATTACAAAGAGGAGTGAAGATGATACGAAACCTTCAACGAAAGTTCCTTCACTGTGAGCACCAAATCTGCGTCGTAAATTTTGTCCAAGGTGTTCTAGTCGGTCCTCTAACTTAAGTGCTGAACCAATAAGACCACCGATAAGTAGGGCAGCCAAAATGCTGAGTAACGTCCAACCTTTTGGCAATGCCGAACTAAATTCACTACTAAACATTGGAATAACGGCGCTAGCAGCAGCCAAAATTGTTATTAAACCTAGAACATCTGTGATGAGATCCCGAGTTTTCAACGCTAATCGAGAACCCGCTACAACTCCAATTGCAGATCCTGCGATAATTGCAACAACATTGATCAGAGTACCTAAGCCAATAATCATGATTTCAACCTCATTGCCACATTCTATCCCTTACACTTCGACAATGAGCACAGATGCTTCCAAAAATATTTTTCTGGAATTCCTTCGCCCGCACAGAACTATTCCACACACTGCCTGGGCTGCGCGCCATAGATGGGATCTTTCTTTCCAAAGATTATTGATTCTGGGCTTTGGTTTATTTATTTTTGGATTGGGTGACTCGCTTCTCGTTCAAAGTGGAACAGGCAATGCTCCATGGACCGTCCTTGCGCAAGGTGTTTCAAAAAAATTAGATATTTCATTAGGAGTATCAACGTTTGCAATTAGTACTTTGGTATTACTTCTATGGATTCCTTTGCGGGAAAAACCAGGATTTGGAACGCTTTCAAATATTTTAATCATCGCAGGTGCTATTCAATTAGGTGTCAATATTTTTCCTATCGCGCAGAACTATTTAGTCGGTGTAGCAATGGATTTCTTAGGTATTGCAATGGTCGGTCTTGGCTCTGCTTTATACATAACGTGCGCTCTGGGACCAGGACCTCGTGATGGATTAATGACAGCCCTTCACCATCGAAGCGGTGTTCGAGTGGGCAGAGTTCGACTAGGAATTGAGGCTACTGTCCTAATCATGGGTGCATTACTCGGCGGCACCGTTGGGCTTGGGACAGCTCTCTTTGCCCTCTTTATAGGCCAATCAATTGCTATCTCTCTGGGTGTTGTATCGCGATTTTCTTCTAAGTAGAAGTTAATCTTCCTTCATCTTCCCTCGGTCTGCGGGCCGTTATTTCGCACGGGGTCGCAAACACCCCCGATAACAAAATCAGGAAGGTCGATCATGTTAGATACGTACTTCAAAATCACACAACGTGGATCAACAGTTGCTCGCGAAGTTCGCGGTGGCTTTGTCACATTCTTCACAATGGCTTATATCGTGGCCCTGAATCCACTCATCATTGGTTTAGCTAAAGATGCTGATGGCAAATATCTAGGTGGCGGCGATGCCCCTAATCTTGCAATGGTTGCGGCTGCAACTGCACTTATTGCAGGAGTTCTAACAATTCTCATGGGAGTGGTTGGCAACTATCCTCTAGCTCTAGCAACCGGACTCGGGTTAAACACCTTCGTTGCAGTTGGTATCGCATCTCAAATGTCATGGGCGGATGCAATGGGCCTAGTTGTATTAGAAGGATTAATCATTACTGTATTAGTTCTAACAGGATTTAGAACCGCAGTGTTTCGTGCAGTACCAGCCCAACTAAAAATAGCAGTCTCGGTTGGTATTGGTTTATTTATTGCACTCATTGGCTTAGTTGACGCAGGATTCGTGCGCCGTACAGGTTCTGGTCCCGTACCAGTAACTCTTGGCGACAACGGAACACTTGTTGGTTGGCCTATTATTATTTTCGCTCTCGGACTCTTCTTGATGATCACGCTTATGGTCAAGAAAGTTAAGGGAGCATTATTGATCGGTATAGCTGTAGCAACTGCTGCAGCTATTGCCGTTGAATCTGCCTTCAAAATAGGACCAAACTTTATCGCTCCAGATAAAATTAATCCAAAGGGTTGGGGACTAAATGTTCCTAGCGTTCCTTCAGACATAATTGCTACTCCAGATTTCGGTTTACTTGGACACTTCTCGCTTTTCGGTTCATTTAGCCGAATTTCAGCAGTTACAGCAATCCTGATTATCTTTACTCTCTTGTTGTCTGACTTCTTCGACACCGTTGGAACAGTTACTGCAATTGGACACGAATCAGGATTAATTGATTCACAAGGAAATATTCCAAATAATGATCGAATTCTCCTTGTTGACTCTCTGGCAGCAGTGGCAGGCGGAGCAGGAAGTATTTCTTCTAACACCAGTTACATCGAATCTGCGTCAGGCGTTGGTGAAGGTGCGCGTACGGGATTGGCATCAGTAGTAACAGGTATTTTGTTCTTACTGACAACTTTCTTAGCACCACTAGTGGCAGTTATTCCTTACGAAGCTGCCACACCAGCATTAGTCATCGTCGGATTCCTAATGATGACTCAAATCAAGGGAATCGATTGGGCAGATTATGGAATTGCAATTCCAGCGTTTTTAACAATCATTCTCATGCCATTTACCTACAACATCTCAGTTGGCATTGGTGCAGGGTTTGTTTCACACGTTGTGATCCGATTAGTACAAGGGCGACGCAAAGAAGTACATCCACTTCTAATTCTCGTCAGTGTTCTCTTCATGGTTTATTTCCTATCTTCTCCAATTAATACTTGGATTGGATAATTTGAACTAAAGCAATAGCGCGGAACAGTTTTGGTTCCGCGCTATTGCTTTGTCCATTGAATAACTGATTTATTTTCGGATTCTAAAATTCTATTCGCCGCGGAAAAAGGTTTACTACCAAAAAAACCTCGATATGCAGATAATGGACTTGGGTGAACGCTGAGGATCTGCTTATCTGTTGGGAAGTAGGGCGCCAACTTTTGCGCCTGATTCCCCCAAAAGATTCCAATCACTCCCTGGTTCGCTAATGCTTGTGCAACTGAATCTGTGAATCCATACCAAAGAGAATTCACTTTCTTACTCGGCAAGGAAATGGTTAACCCTCGATTGAGTAACATCACACCCTGCTCGGCTAAATATCCAAGATCACCGTTATTTGGCGCATTACCTCCAACATCACTCAGCATCTCGGTGTAAATATTTTTCAAAGATTGTGGAATCCTTTTAACATTTGGTGGAATGCTAAACGAAAGTCCCATTGCGAGATCTTTATTTGGGTACGGATCTTGCCCGACGATTACAACCCTTATTGATGAGGGTTCACATTCAAAAGCTCTGAATATCTTTTCCTTGGCTGGAACGCTAGTTTTGAATTCTAAAACTTGGTCCAAGTTATCAAGTAGATGTAGAACAGGTTCCAACAATGTATGCCAACGTGCATCCAGTAAATCTCTAAGCACGGGCGAAGAATCGATCACTCTCATATTTAACTTCGATAGGTAAACCAAAAACAGCACTCACGTGTTCACTCGTTATTACCGAAGCAACTGGACCGCTAACTGCGATCTTGCCATCTTTAAGCAATATCGCATGAGTAGTGCCAACCGGTATTTCTTCGATGTGATGCGTTACTAAAACACTTGCTGGAGCAGATGGATCATTTGAAAATTGAGCAAATCGCCGCAATAGATCTTCTCGTCCACCAACATCTAGTCCAGCCGCTGGCTCATCCAATAATAGAAGTTCGGGATCAGCCATCAATGCTCGAGAAATTAGCACTCGCTTTTTTTCACCAGAACTTAGAGTTGAAAACTTTCTATCACCAAGTTCTCGAACTCCAAAGGTTGTCAATAAGGCAACGGCGCGAGATTCATCCCATAAGTCATAATTTTCATTCCAGCGTCCGATGATTGCATATGCAGCCGTTAAAACAACATCTCTAACCACTTCATTAGATTCAACCATCGCTTCTAATGATGGAGATGCCAAACCTATTCGAGTACGTAATTCTGAAAGATCAACTCGGCCTACCTGTTGATCCAATAAAAGAGCCTGTCCCTTACTTGGAAAAATTCGAGCTGCAAGTACACCCAGAAGTGTTGATTTTCCGGCACCATTTGGCCCCAGAATTACCCATCGCTCCCCTGCGGCAATGCGGAAAGAAATTGGTCCCAAAATTTGTTTGCCGTCTCTCACAACACAAACACCATCGAGTGAGAGAACTAATTGCGAAGCCATAGAACAAAAAGATAGTGCTTCACGGGGCCTAATTGGGCCAATCGCATGCAATTTCGCGTGTGTAATTGACGATAATCTATATCCCATGGATAGAAATGACAGAGTTGCCAATCGTTACACAGGTCTGATCCTGCTCTCTGGCATTGATGCCCCAGGAATTTCTTCATCTCTCTTTACTACCTTGGAGCCATTTTCCATCACTATTTTGGATATTGAACAAGTGGTTATTAGATCTCGCTTAATACTCACTGTTTTAATTGATTTAGATCCTGCGCATGCTGCCGCTGTAGAAGCAGATTTAAATGAATGCGCCATAAAACTCAATGTGGATATCGCAGCCTCTTTTTCAAACGAGACTACAGAATCCATAGCTCAAAAAACGGGATTAATTCACGTTATTGCTCTGGCAGAGAAAATAACCCCAGGAGCAATAGCAAACTTAGCTTCGGACATCGCAGCCACTGGCGGAAATATAGAAAG
>CAEUNI010000012.1_pt1 | contig 13691 bp, 13 predicted proteins | sample 7263831 | NCBI WGS metagenome assembly CAEUNI01 (sample SAMEA6814161, study PRJEB35770) | uncultured Candidatus Planktophila sp. | biome: Freshwater; feature: Freshwater reservoir; material: water | place: Czech Republic | collected 2017-06-27 | depth 30m m | reverse complement strand
TTTGCTTAGGGCGAGTAAAGATAATTCGTAGTGAAACACATTTGGTAATGTCAATGAAATTACGTCTAATTCTTCTTTTTCTAACATTTCAGAGGCATCTGAATAAGCCTTGCAACTAAATCGATTTTGAAAATTTTCTTGAGTTGATTTTGAAGGTGAAGCCACGGAAATAATTTGTGCGCGCCCAGTTTTTATCCATCCTTCAGCGTGCAATGTTCCCGCGAAAGATCCACCGACGATTCCAACTCGAAGCGTCATTAATACCTCCCTGATCTATTCATTTACCAAGAAGGGGCATCTATTTTTGCGACTTCTGCACCAAGTTCAGAAATCTTAGCAATAGCTTGAAGAACAGAGTTGGCATCATCGCGTGAACCCATCAGCACTGCTGTATTAAACCAAAGAGTATTCGCCGCTAAATAATCAGTTACAGGGAAACTCTGTTCGTTGTATCTGATTTTGGTTACCTCACCCCGAAGGCGCGGGGCAAGTCCACTTGGATCCTTGAACATCTCTAGTCGATGTAATGGTGGATACGATGTTGTAAGTGGAATACCTTCTGCAAGTAGTGCGTGGCGTATTTGATCACGAGTCGCACCAGAGATGAGAGTCGAATCTACTTCAACGACGTAGCAGTAGTTTCCTTGTTCCGTGCAACCTGCGTAGCGACCTTGAGGTTTGAATCCAGGGATTTTTGCAATTTCAGAATTTAACCAGTTTGCATTATTACCGCGATTTTGTTGTTGCTCTGGGAAACGATTTAATTGAGTGCGCAGGATTGCTCCCTGCCATTCGCTGAGTCTGTAATTTCCGCCAAGGCGCAGGTGTCTGTAATACCAAATACCATCACCACGTCCACAATTTACAAAAGATTTAAATAATGGAATCAGATCTTCCCTTTTGGTGGTGATTACTCCACCTTCGCCAGATGTCATCAACTTTGAAGCTTGAAAAGAAAACGATCCAGCATCTCCAATTGTTCCGGCATGTTCGCCTTTCCAACGTGAACCATGCGCATGCGCACTATCTTCAATAAGAGCAATATTGTGTTTTTTACAGATTGCAGTTAATGCATCCATATCCGACATTGAACCAGCCACGTGCACGCAGACAATTGCTCGAGTTTTAGGACCTATTGCTGCTTCCGCTTGAGCAACATCGATAGTTCCTGTTAAAGGATCGACATCAACAATTTTTGGAATTGCATTAACAGTGAGAATTGCTCCGATTGTTGCTAAAAAAGACCAATCAGCGACAATGACTTCATCGCCATCACCAATTCCCAGGGCGAGAAAGATTACTTCAAGAGTGTGAGTTCCGTTTGTGACTGCGAATGAAGCTGTTGCGCCTGTGTATTCACTCCACTCTTTTTCAAATTCCTTAACTTCTACGCCATGATTTGCCCACCAATTTCGAGAATCTAAAACACGATTCAACGCTTCACGTTCAGTTTCATCATAATGTGGCCAAGCAGGGAAAGAAGTGTCTCGAACTTTTTTTCCACCAAGTGCTGCTAGTTGTGAACTCACCTTATTCGATCCATTCTCTCGGTTGTCATTCTTTCACTGCTCCACTCGAAAGTCCTGCTACCAGGTACTTTTGAATAAAAATAGTAAAAATCACAATTGGAATTAGTGCAATTGTGGCTGCAGCAGCCATCGGTCCCCAATCTAAAGTTCTATTGGATATAAAACTTGCAACAAAAACGGGCAGGGTTTTCGAACCTTCTCCAGCCATGATGACTGGAATTAAGAATTCATTCCATGAAAGCAGCGCAATAAAAACTCCAGTTGCAACTATTCCTGGCATTGCCAAAGGGAGCAAAATTTTGACAAACATTCGTGTATTTGAGGCACCATCTACTCTTGCGGCTTCTTCTAGTTCAATCGGAATCTGTCTAAAGAATGATGTGAGAAGCCAAATTGCAAATGGCAAGTTAAATCCAGCATAAATAAAAATTAGTGCCCATAGAGAATCGTAAAGTCCAAGAAAAGAACTCAATCTGTAAAGTGGAAGAAGTAAAACGATTCCAGGAAGTGCACGAACCGCAATCATAAGTGCTTCTAAGGAAGATCTACCCCTAAAGCTAGATCTACGGGCGATCGCGTAGGCGCTCAATGCTCCGATAACTAGAACGATTATGGTGCTCATAATGGTTACAAAAAGTGTATTCAAATAGATTTTTGGGAAGGCATCAATTTGGAAAAGTGAAGTGTAATTTTTAAAGGTGGGGGTGAAATTAAAGAATTTAGGAGGGAGAGTGTATGTATCAACTCGATCTTTAATTGATGTACTAAAAGTCCAGAAAAGTGGAAAGAGTGCTAGAAATGAAGAAAAAATCAAAACTAAATAAGATGAAAATTTACCCTTTTTGGTTATTTTCATTTAACTTCCTTCGTCGAACGGCGCCATAAGAAATATACAGGCGCACTTATAATCATTATCAAGACACCTAAAGCAGCAGCACGCGAGAACTCAAGAAATATGAAGCCGGTTTTATAAGTCCATAAACCCAATGTTGTGGTTTCATTTCCGGGCCCACCGCGAGTTAACATAAAGAGAGTGTCAAAAAGTTTTAAGAAATCCATGATTTTTATCATGACTACTACAAGTAGTGTTGGTGTAATCAAGGGCAAAGTAATTTTCCAGAAAGTTTGACGTGATGTCGCCCCATCGATACTGGCGGCTTCGTAGAGTTGTGGAGAGATTGATCCCAGAGCAGCAACTAATAACAACATAACGAATGGGACAGATTGCCAGGAGTCAACTAGTACAACCGCCAAAATTCCAGTTGTTTGTTGGCCAAGCCAATTAATTTTATCGATTCCGAAAGATTCCAAAACCCAATTGATAATCCCCAGGTCCGTATCGAACATGAACCTAAAAGTTAAACCAACCGCCACGGGAGTCAGTAACATCGGAGTAATTAGGATGGAACTAAATACTTTGCTTCCCTTTAAATTACGGTGCAGCACAAGGGCAAGTGCCATGCCTAAAGGAATTTGAACTAGCATGCCTAAAATCATCATAGCCAGAGTGATCTTCAGCGTTGCCCAAGTTTCGGGAGCTTTAAAAGCCGCAACGTAATTATCAAGTCCAACAAATTGCGGCGGTAAGAATGAAGAGAGTTTTATATCAAGAAATGAAATGTAGATGCCGTAAAAAATCGGTATCAACACGGTTAACGATAGGAGCGCCCAGGCTCCGAATGTAAATTGGCCTATTGGCCTAGTTAGTTTCATGCGTTTGGGCATTTAAGAACTTTCTAACTAGGCCAATAGGTTTATTAATTTATTTCTTACTTAGGTTCTTTAGCGAGAATTGGTTTCAATTTCTCATTTAGAGCCGTCATTGCTTTAGTCGAATCACTCTTGCCGTTGAGTACTTGAGTTACTGCATCAATTGCAGCAACTTCAAACTCTGGCCACACAGCGATTTGAGGATAACGTTCAATGCGTGAACTTGAAGGAATTTCAAGTTGTGATAGGTAAGGGAACTTCGCGAGAAGTTCTGCGTTTGTTGTAATTGACTTACGGCCAATTGCAGCAGCACCTGATTCAAGGTAGCTCTTCGCATTAGACTTTCCTAGAACGTATTCGAGGAACTTCCATGCCGCAGTTGGATTCTTGGCATCTTTTGGAATACCAATGTTCCAGCCAGCTAAGTGAGTGATATCTGCTGATCCCTTAGGCATCGGCGCTGTACCGATTTTGCCTTCGTTCTTGTTAATTGTCTTATCAAGAACGCTTCCGTAATAACCGGAGTAATTGATCATGGCGCCAATATCTTCACCCAGGAATTTGCTAGTAACTTCATCAGAGTTTGCTGTTGAAGCACCCTTTGGGGAAACTGTCATCAATTTCTTAAGGAAATCAGTGGCAGCAATAGCTTCTTTGCTATTTACAGTTGGATTAAGTGCATCGTCATAAAGTTTTCCACCGAATGACCACACCATAGTCATCCACCACCATGAAACGTTTGGTCCAAATCCAATGATTTGACCACCGTAACCTGCGGCTTGAACTTTTTTAGCGTTGTCGTAGTACTCATCCCAAGTTTTTGCTGGTGTGAGTCCTAATTTTTCGTAGATATCTGTTCGATACCACTGGATCATTGGTTCAGTGCTCAGTGTCAAACCTAATGTTTCACCATTGCACTTTCCGTAATCCTGTTGGCTTTGACCAAAATCAGCAATGTCATATTCAGATGAATCACCCAAATAACTATCAAGTGGTGCCATTGCCTGTGCTTGACAGAATGGCATCAAGAATGAGTTATCAAATTGAGCTACATCGTATGCACCAGCTTTTTGCTGGTATGAAAGTAGTTGCTTCTGATGTGCTTCTCCGTATGGAGTTTCAGAAACATTAACTTTGATTCCCGTTTCTGCTTCAAAGCCGGGAATAAAACTTTGAATAGAAGTTGAGGAAGGGCTAGAAATTAGAAAAACGTTTATTTCACCAGAAGCCTCAGAGTCAGTTCCCCCGCTAGAGCACGCAGCAAGAAGTAATGAAACTGATGCTAATCCAGCAAAACGTCTAATTGTTTTGGAATTGAGCACCGCGGATCCTTTCCTTTCGAAGTGAGGGTTTCCTCACGTAGGCAGATGGATGCTACTTGGAATGTTAAAAAAATGGTAGTATTTTCATCAAATCTGTGAGAAATTATCTCGCTGGATCTCACTCTCATGGAGGGCTTTACGTGTCAGTTACCTCGCCATATCGCCTGAACGTCAATGAGCAAGCAGAAAAACTCGCTCAATTCATGGTTCGAGCCGACGATATGCATGCCCTAGGCCGCGACCTTGATGTTTCAAAGAGATCCCGAATTGTTTTTGCGGGCATGGGAAGCAGTCATTTTGCATCCTATGAAACCTGGGAAACCTTCACACGAATGGGATTGCCTGCTTGGTGGCTACCAGCATCTGAGCTCATCGATGTTGGTGCTGGGTTGCTCTCACCAGGAACTCTGTTGTGTCTAACCTCGCAATCGGGTGAAAGCGCTGAAGTAACTCAAGTTCTCAAGCAATTCGACCTCTCCAAGGTTGACGTACTTGGTATTACAAATGATCCTGAAAGTAATCTTGCAAAGCATTCCGATTATTTGGTTGATCTAAAGGCTGGTCCAGAGGCAACAGTGAGTACTAAAACTTACTTGAACACTCTTGCTGCCATGAAGTTGGTGTTTTCCGAAGTTTCTAAATCTTACGAAGATTCACGTTCGACTTTGCTACGAACAGTAGATTCCATTGATAGGTACATTGCTGATCTTGATTCGCAAATAGAAAATGCCGAAAAGGATATGCCGTACAAAAAGAATTATGTTTGCGTGGGTAGGGGAGTAGCTGGCGCGTCTTCACAAACAGCTGGACTAATTCTTAAAGAAGCCGCAAAAATGTCAATTGAAGGAACTACTTCTGCATCATTTAGACATGGTCCTATTGAAATAGCTGGTCCAGATTTGAGTATCACATTCTTTGATCATGGAACAGAACCTCACAATTCACTCAACATCAAGCTTGCTTCAGAATTAGTTGCTTCAGGATCTTCTGTAACGTGGATTGGCGATAAAGGCATAGGCACAAAACTTCCTTCACCTGATCGCAAGGGCACTGACGCTCGCATTTGTGACACATTAAGTTTTCAAACATTAAGTTTTGCGCTAGCTGCAAGAACCGGCGTTCAGGCAGGTAGTTTTGCCTACGCGTCAAAAGTTACTGACACTCTGTAAATCGACTAGGAAGAGGATCTAATGCAATTATTTGATGTCGCATACGGAAGAGAGCTGTATGCAGAGTTACCAAAAATTATTAATCCACCTTTCTTAGTCGTATCAAATAAGGACCTTTGGCCACGTTTTTCTCATTATTTTGACTCTAAGGAGACCTTTGTTCACTTGGTTGATTCACTAGAAATCAAGGATCTTGAAAAAACATTAAAAGAACTTCCTGATGTTAAGGCGATTGTTGGAATCGGCGGTGGTGTCGCAATCGACGTAGCCAAGTATTTTGCGTGGCGCAAACACTTGCCACTATTCCAATGTCCAACCTCGATGTCAGTAAATGCACCCTTTGGACATCGATCTGCCGTTCGCGACAATGGAATTCTTAAATATGTTGGTTATGCCATCCCCGAGATGATTTATGTAGATTATGACGTCATTCAAAGCGCACCTGAGTACATCAATCGATCTGGTGTTGGTGACATCGTTTGTTATTACACAGCGAAATGGGATTGGGAGTACGCAACAAAAGTAGGGAAGTGCGAAAAGAAGTGGCCATACGACGATTTTTGGGTATCTCAAGCTTCCGAAGTTTTAAACTCAGTTCTCAATTCAACTTCAGACATCAACGCGGTCAATGATCGAGGTGTCCAAACTTTGATGAATGCATTGCGTTGGGGCGGGGCAGCATTTAACAATGCTGGATGGAATCCACGGCCAATTGAAGGTTCAGAGCACACTCTCTTTTATTCTCTTGAACATTTGATTCATAAGCCATTTTTGCATGGTCAAATCGTTTCCTTAGGTGTGGTTATCATGAGTTATCTTCAAAACAATGATCCCAAATTCATTAAAGGCAAACTAGATGAGATGGGTGTCGCATATCAGCCAGAGGATATGGATATTACTTGGACAGATGTACGTAACGGCTTAAAGCACATGATTGATTACTCAAAGGAATCCAAGAATTTATGGTACACAATTGCAACGGAAACTGAAATCACTGACAAGCAGTTAGATGAAATCGAAGAGTGGGTTAAAGGTTAGAATCTCAGCACCATTACATTTAGGAAACCAATGAAACCCGATGATCGACTTCAAGAAATCTTGAATATCGTCAACGACGAAGCACGAGTTTTGATTTCCGATCTAACAAAAGTCTTAAAAGTGTCAGAAATGACAATCCGCCGAGACATTGAACATTTATCTCGACTTGGTTTACTTCGGCGTGAAAAAGGCTTTGCAATAAAAGGGGTAAGTGGCTCGTTCGAACCAGCTTTTGCCATTAGAAGTGAAATTGCGTCTAAAGCTAAAAATGAGATTGCCAAATATGTTGCGACACTCATCAATGATCGAGAGACAATCGTTTTAGATGGTGGTTCCACTGGTGTTGCAATCGCTAAACAATTAATTGAACGAGAATTAACAGTTTGTGCACTAAGTTTTCGCGTTGCTGATGTTTTACGCGCTGCTCCTAAGATTCAGTTGATGGTTATCGGTGGGTTTGTACGCAAGGGCGAAGAGTCTCTTATTGGGCCCGCGGCTCTCGAAACTTTGAGGAACTATCATTTTGATCAAATGATTATGACCGCTTCTGGCTTAGAACCTATTTATGGATTGACCGAATGGAATTCTGATGACGCAATGATTAAGCGTGCGGCACATCATGCTTCAACCCGAACTATCGTTGCAGCGGACTCATCCAAATTCGGCGTGAAAGCTTTTGGAAAAGTTTGTGCATTAAAGGAAATTGCAATTTTAGTCACAGATTCTGCAATCGATAAGAGTTACAGGGAACATTTTCGTAAGGCAGGAATTGACTTAAGAGTGACAAAATAACGCCATGTCTAATTTTATCGGCCTAGATATAGGTGGCACTGGTATTCGTTTAGTTGTGGCAAATGAAAAGCATGAAGTAATTCAAGAATCAAAAATCGCAACTTCAAGTTTTGCGGCTGTTTCAAATGAAGATTCAATTTCACTCCTAGGTGCTTGGATAACAAAAAACGTTCCTGATTTGAAAGATATAGAGGCAATTGGAATTGGTTCAACAGGTCCCGTGAATCTCGTTACAGGTGTGATTGATAACCCAGATACCTTGCCTCAATTTTCGGGATTAGACCTAGGTGGAAAACTTTCCAGTTTGCTTAATCGAGAAGTCTGGATAGATAACGATGCAAATGCAGCGGGTTTGTCGGAAGCGATTCTAGGTGCTGGAAAAAATCACTCATCTGTTCTATGTATAACTCTTGGGACAGGGCTGGGTGTTTCTTTGTTTAAAGATAGAAAACCAATCCGAGCTTTAGATGGGCAGCATCCAGAAGGCGGTCATATTTCTGTTCCAAACATTTCTGCCCCTTGTTACTGCGGTTTGGATGCATGTTGGGAGATGAGTGCATCGCGCCTGGCGTTAGAGGAAATCGCAAAATCTCGATCCGAGTTTACATTAGTTGATGGTCGTTGTGATTTTTCCAATTTATCTGAGAAAACATGGCAAGAATTTGGCCACCGGATTGCAGATGGATTGATTACGCATTTAGTGATTTCAAGACCCGAAGTAGTTGTCATTTGTGGCTCAATTATTGACAAGTGGAGTAGTTTCCAAAACTACCTAGTCGAAAGATTAGAAACACATCGAGGTTTTAGCGAAACAAAAAACATTCAAGCTTCTACGATAGGTGATCTATCCGGAGCGATTGGCGCAACTATGTTGGCTCAATACAAAATTGGTAAAGGTGCGCGCCCATAATGAAACTTCAAGAATTAAGCCTTCCTGAAACAAAAAATAAAGTGGCTCTGATTTCGATCGCTCATGCAGATGATTTGTTGCTTTTTTGCGGTGGTGGAGTTGCCTCCCTAATTGAGGCTGGCTGGAAAGTTACAGTTGTGCGGGCAACAAATGATCGATGGGATAGTTTTAATTTGAATGAAAGCGCAACAATTGAGACAAATACCAAAGAATTCAATCTTGCAATGAAACATCTTGGCATTAGTAAGACTATTGATTTGAATCTAGATACTGATCGCCTTGGTGATTATTCCGAAGTCAGTTTACGAACAAAGTACATTGATATAATTCGAGATGAGCAACCGTATTTGGTACTAACGTTTGATCCTGATTCATATCTTTACGAAGACAATGAGGATCACAAAAAAGTCGCAGTTTCGATGGCAGAGGCAATGTGGACTTCTGGATTTGATAAACATCCAGGATCGCAACCTGTTGGGATTGAACCTTTTTTGCCGGTTGCTCGTTGGTATTTCGGGCGAGAAGTTGCTAAACCTACTCATTATTTAGATGTCACCGTATTTATTGATAAGTTAATTGTGGCAACGTCATTACATAGGACCATGCTAATCAATATGGCCAGACAGTGGTGGCTTAAGGGGCGCACAGCAGGAGTCTCACTCGATGAATTCTTTCAAAACGTGAATAACGATGTACGTTTTTTCGCTGAAATGATCGTTAGACAAACCCGTCAAAAGAATGCACGATCCAGAAAATACTCTGAGATTTACAGAGTGATTGATGATGCCGGCGTGGTATCGACTTTAAGTCAATTGGGGGAGAAGTAAATGTTTCAGGCTCAAGGCTCAAATGTTAAGTACGGTTCGAATATTTGTTCCGCTTATCTGAATTCATTGGGTGATTACATTCTGATTACTCACAAAGAACCTTGGGAGTTAATCGAGAAAGATGTAACGAATCAGCCAAAATTTGTTGTGGGGGCCAAAGAGCTCTCGAAAAAATATCTAGATGATTTAGCAAACGAAGTTCCAGGTGTACATGTTGTTGGATTAGGTGGCGGCTCTGCCATGGACACGGCCAAGTGGGTGCATTGGCGCCGCCAGCTTCCATTAACTTTAATTCCATCTATTCCCTCTGTTGACGCGTGCTTTACGCGAATGAGTGCTCTACGTGAACAAGGTGGAGTTATTTATGACGGCGATGCGGTGCCAGATCTTGTCTTAGTAGATTTTGATTTATTTAGAGCAGCCCCTGAATCAATGGTAACTAGTGGTATCGGAGATGTGCTTGCTTGTCATACTGCTTGGTTTGATTGGAAGTACGCACACGAAAAAAACAAGGATGAATTCGGCTGGACGTCGGAGTCTCCAGAGATCTCACTTCAGTATCTTGCTGAACTTGCTGAATGCGCACCAGGTGTCAAAGCACAGACAGATGATGGTTTAAGAAGGTTGATGGAATTGCATAGAGATATTGGATGGCGCTGTCACGAAATGAAACACGCAAGATTTGAAGAAGGCAGCGAGCATTTTTTCGCTTACACATTCGAAGAAGTAACCGGCAGAACAATTGCGCATGGCGAACTTGTGTCTCTGGGAGTTTTGGTAATGTCAAAATTTCAAGGCAATAATTTTGATGGCGCAAAAGACATCATCGAAAAAGCTGGTACCCGTCATAGACTTTCCGACCTAGGGATTTCTTCGAAAGAATTCTTGGACTCAGTGCGCCGAACGCAATCGTTTTCTATTGAACAAAAACTGTGGTTTTCATATGCACAAACGATAGATTTTTCTGAGATATCTGATGAGGCGATACTTGAGTCTGTAAATTGGTAGCGCATCCATTTCAGGAAGTAGCCCTAAAATCTAGAAGAGCCCTCTGGGCTTCATTCGCTTTGCTTGGAATTGTGTCTATGTGCTGGGTTGCGCGAATACCTGAAATTAAGGACGCCAATAATTTATCGAATTCTGGTTTCGGGTTAGTTTTACTTGGTAGTTCCTTAGGTTCAATAACAGGTGCTCAATTAGCAGGTAGATATATACATCGGTTTGGTTCACGTGATGTGATGAGATTTACTACCATGATTTTGTCCGTTGGAATTTGTGGCGTTGCGTTCTCTTTTAATCCAATAGTCCTAGCTATCTCATTATTTATAGTGGGTTTTGGTTACTCGGGTACAGATCTATGCGTCAGTGTTCAAGCCGTTGCCCTTGAAAATATTATGTCCAAAAGAAGCATGTCTTCTTTTCATGGCATGTGGAGTTTAGGTGCTTTTTTAACCACGATTCTCGGCGGTTCGATTGCAAATTTTGTCTCGCCTCAAGTCAATCTGATTTCTGTTGCCCTGTTGTCTGCTGTTTTCTTTTTGGGAGTGATCCATTACTTGTTACCCAGTGAATTAGACAATCATGATGGAGGAGCTGATGTAACGAAGGCAAAAATTCCTTTGTTTGGTAGCAAAGTCCGTTCTCTATGGTTTCTTGGTTTTGGACTTCTGGGTTCTTTAATTGCCGAAGGCGCTGCAAGTGATTGGGGCGCTCTATTACTTCGCGATGAGATGGGTGTCCGTAAAGGAATTAATGCATCCGCATATGCATCTTTTGCACTTGCCATGATTGTTACTCGATTCCTCGGTGATCGCGCCATGAATCACTTTGGAGCAAGAAAACTCGTATTGATTGCCGGTTTAATTGGTGGAATTGGTTGGGCTTCAAGTATTGCAATTGCTGTACCTCTTTCAGATACACATCCATTATTTGCACTGGTCATAATCAATTTAGGTTTTGCGCTTGCTGGATTTGGAATTGCCCCAATGTTTCCGGCGTTTATTTTGGCAGCAAGTTCCATACCTGGAATTGCGCCATCCGTCTCAAGTGCACGTGCATTTGTGATTGGTCTATCCGGATTCTTTATTGGGCCTTCAATTATTGGATTCCTCGCAGAGGGTTCTTCGATTTCTATAGCAATGATCTTTCCAATACTTGCATTGCTCGTTGCTGGTTTTCTTTCGCGAGTTATTAAGTAAAGCAAAAAGCCCCCAGCACACGCTGAGGGCTTTTTGTGTTTAAGGCTTACTTGCTGAAGAAACTAATGTTTCCTACGTGTGGACCAAAATCTGATCCAGAAATTGTTCCGCTTGCGATAAGTGCGAACAGGATTAGCGCTGCTCCGCCAAGTGCAAGATCTTTATTGAATGCAATTTGCTCATTCATCTTTGCTGTTGCATCAGTTTCTTTCCAGTATGCGTGGAAGATGATTCCGGCAAGAATTACTGTGATTGCAACTAATAGCGCACCAAGATCAACCCATAATCCGATTGCGATATAAATACCACCGAGTAAGAAGAAGAGACCGCTGATTAGAACTCCGAACTTCGCAGCTGGAAGCTTCTTGTACTTTGCATATCCAGTCATTGCTTCAAGCTTTGCAAAGTGACCAATGCCTGAGCCAATAAATAGCGCTGCAAATAGCAGGCGACCGATGAGTGTTACTACGTCCATGTTTCTCCTCTGTAGGTATGTGCTTTTGAACTAACGAGGTAAAGGTATGCCAAAGTAGTTGAAACTTCAACTATCTCCTCTGTTCTGAGCGTGTCGCACGCGGGGCTTGCGCGTGTCAGTCCTAAGGACTATTTTTCGAACATCTGTTCGAATTATCCACACCCTAGCAAGAAAGAGTCCTGCAATGGCCGCCGTGCATGTAAGAGCCCAGATTGCCCAACCAGGTGATGTTTTATCTGATGGCACTTCTGGTCCTATCGAATTCACTTTTGCTGGAAAGCGTTTTCGCATTCACGCAGTTCTTTCTAGATGGTGTGAAGCAGGTGGTTGGTGGAACCGAATTAGTGATGGCAACTTTCATCCTGATGATCAAGCACGCGCAGTATGGAAAGTAGAAGCCGCACCGATTGGCACATTACAAACATTTGAACTCGAGCGAGATGAGATCACCGGTGCATGGATTATTAAAGCGATATGAGTTTTATTCACTTGCATACTGCCAGTGCATTCTCTCTTAAGTACGGCACTACACAACCGGGCGACCTTGTTGCACGTGCCAGTCAATTAGAAGCGCCCGCACTTGCATTAACGGATCGTGATGGCCTCTTAGGTGCAATTCGATTTACAAAGGCTTGTCTTGAATATGGCATTGCTCCAATCATTGGAGTTAACCTTGCTATTGATTTAGAGGCCAATCGTGGGGTGGAAAAGAAAAAACTACCGCGGTTAACCATCATTGCCGGCAGCGATGGGGGATGGCGCAACCTTGTGCGACTCATGACATCACTTAATTTATCTACAGGGGCACCCGTTCTTACTCTTGATTTTCTTGAACGCTTTGGACAATACACAGATAATCTCTATGTTCTCCATGGGCTAGATGCACCTATTGCACCTGTAATTGCTGCACACCGCACAGATAGTGCGTTAGCTATATTTAACAAGACGCGCAATTACTTTAAAGCCCATGCAATTGAATGCGTATCGCACCTAGCAAAGGGTGATGGTCCTGGATCTATTACTCATGCAGGGCGCTCACTAATTTTTGCTCGAGATCACGATATTGATGCTGTCATTACAAATGCTGCGCGGATGCGTGGACCAGAGGATGGACCAGTTGCAGATATTTTGGATTGTGCTCGCCAATTAGTCCCACTACATCCTCGTCATATAGGACGCACAAATGCTGAGGCGTATCTCAAATCAACACCAGAGATGCATGTACTCGCTGATGAAATTGCACGTGCAGGTGGTGAGCGCAATGCCCGCGCACTTCTTTCGACAACGCGTGCATGGGCAGAACAAACATTGTTATCACCCACACGAGATATCGGTCTTGGCTCAATTCATTTACCTGAAGCACATGTTGTTGGAGCAGAAAATGCCCAAGAGATGCGATCACTCTTGCGCCACAGATCGGAGGCAAAAATAAATTGGAGATACAGCGGTACGCAAGCAGTTAAAAGCGCCCGCGAAAGACTCGATGACGAACTCGCAACGGTTGCAACCCTTGGATACGAGTCATATTTTCTTACCGTTGCCGATATTGCAGATATGGCGCGAGAACGTGGCATCCGCGTATCGGCGCGTGGTTCTGGAGCAGGATCTCTTATCTGTCACTTACTTGGTATCTCAGGAGTTGATCCACTTGCACATGGATTGCTGATGGAACGTTTTTGTTCGCCGCTTCGCCGCGCTCTGCCTGATATTGATATTGATGT
>CAEUNI010000011.1_pt1 | contig 14129 bp, 13 predicted proteins | sample 7263831 | NCBI WGS metagenome assembly CAEUNI01 (sample SAMEA6814161, study PRJEB35770) | uncultured Candidatus Planktophila sp. | biome: Freshwater; feature: Freshwater reservoir; material: water | place: Czech Republic | collected 2017-06-27 | depth 30m m | reverse complement strand
TTTTTGAGGAAGGATTACGTTGATAACTCCCTTTGGTACTCCGGCGCGTTCCATGATGTCCACGATTGCGAGGGCAGTAAGTGGAGTTTCAGATGCAGGTTTTAAAATCATTGTGCAGCCAGCTGCAATGGCTGGACCAATTTTGCGAGTGGCCATTGCGGCTGGGAAGTTCCAAGGTGTGATTAAAAGTGAGACACCTATTGGTTGGTGTGTAACTAGAATGCGCTTGTCACCACTTGGTGATTTACGAAAGTCACCAGGAACGCGAACTGCTTCTTCGGCAAACCAACGAAAGAATTCCGCGGCATACATGACTTCACCTTTTGCATCGGTGAGCACCTTGCCATTTTCTTTAGAGACGATGGTTGCAATCGCATCTGCTTCTGCAACCATGATTTCAAATGCTTTGCGCAAGATTTCAGAACGAACACGTGGTGCGGTCTTTGCCCAATCAGCTGCAGCGCGATCTGCTGCTGCTACGGCGGCTTCGCATTGTTCGGGGCCAGCGATGGCTACTTCTGCAATAACGGAACCATCACTTGGATCGGTGACAGCCATTGTTGCAATGCCATCTACCCATTGACCATCGATATACATCTTTGTACGCATAAGATGAGTCTACTATGCCGAAGTCGTGGACTGATGGGGCACCGGAGCCGGTCGCCTTGCAAGAACATGCGCATCTAAAAGATCCGCTTTCCTACAAAATAAAGCGGCGTTTACTAGGTGGCGCACTTAACCGTCACACCTTGAGCCATCAGCGCTTGGATAAAAAATACGCACTTGGTATTTTATCCTCGGACTGCATTTCATCTTCTGCCTACGGCAGTGAGCAAATTTTAATTGCGTTGTTACCAGCTTTTGGTATTGCAGCCTTTGCAATCTTGATGCCTATGACGGCAATTGTGCTTTTGATTCTTTTAATTATTACTCTCTCGTATCGCAACGTGATTGATGTGTATACGAAAACTGGCGGCGCCTATATCGTTTCCAGAGATAACTTTGGACCAGTAGTTGCACAAATTGCCGGCGTCGCTTTAATGCTTGATTACATAGTGACACTCGCAATTCAATCTGCTGCGGGTGTGGCAGCAATTATTTCTACATTCCCAGAACTTGAACCCTGGAAGATGCCGATGATCTTAGGTGTCATTGGGCTCTTAACCTATGGAAATCTGCGCGGAGTGAAAGAAGCTGGAAAAGCATTTGCTCTCCCAACTTACTTATTCGTTGGTTCTATGTTTATCGTCTTTGCAATCGGTTTGTATCGCCACTTCAGTGGCACGTTACCAATGCTTGAAACTAATCTGCCTGGCGCAGTTCCACTTGGTCAACCAAGTGGATTGCTCACATTCGCAGCCATATTCATTTTGCTTCGTGCATTTGCAAATGGTGGATCATCGCTAACAGGACTTGAAGCAATATCTGATGGAGTCGCACTCTTTAAAACTCCTGAACATGTCAACGCTCGTCGCACATTAGTTATCATGAGTTGCTTACTCGGAAGTTTAGTTCTAGGTGTTTCATGGTTTGCACACAAAATTCATGCAATGCCATACGAAAGTGGAACACCAACGGTTATCTCTCAGATAGCAAAAGCTGCACTCGGTGATGGCGTCTTCGGTACCGCAATGTTCATCTTCGTTCAGGGTGCAACGATGCTTATTTTATTTGCGGGTGCAAACACCACATATAGCGCTTTCCCATTACTCGTTAACTTCATAGCATCCGACGGTTATTTACCACGTCAACTAACAAAGCGTGGGCACCGATTAGCATTTTCTAACGGAATCCTGCTGCTCGCAGGTGGAGGCATTGCGCTGGTGTTGCTAACTGCTGGGTCGGTTGAGCACCTCGTTGCGTTTTATGCACTCGGTGTGTTTACAGGATTTACATTGGCTGGTTTTGGTATGACGAAGCATGCATATAAAAATCGACAAGGTGCGTGGCGCTGGAAGATGGCAATCAATGGCCTGTCCGGTGGAGTTTCACTCATCGTTGTCATAATTTTCTCTATAGTTAAATTTAGTGAAGGCGCATGGTTGGTTTTGGTTACAGCGCCGATTCTTGTGGTTACTTTCTTACGTTTACGTCGTCAGTACACACAAGAACAAAACGCTTTAGATGTGAAGGTCGAACAAGAGCGAGCAACATCAATTGCTCGCCACGACGTGACTGTGTTAGTTGACAGCGTAGACGTTGCAACAGTGGGCGCTATTCGATACGCGCGATCGCTCAAGCCACGAGAACTAAAAGCTGTGCACTTTGTTATTGATGACTTGCGCGCTGATCAAATTGCGAAAGCGTGGGCAAAATCTGATGCCCTAGATGATGTAACTCTTGAACTTATAGATTGCCCTGATCGCCGATTGGCAAATGCTGCAGTTGATTATGCAATTAAGATGACAGAAAAAGCTGATGTTGAATTGACGTTGTTGTTGCCACGTCGCTCGTACTCTCGCTTCTTAGGTCGTTTACTCCACGATAGAACTGCAGAAGCAATTGCTGCACCAATTTCTCAATTACCACGCGTTGTTGCAACGATTGTTCCTTTTGATGTTGAGCGCATTTTATCTGGCGCCCCTCTTGTGATTGATAAGCCAGTCAAAGAGATAAAGAAGGTTGCACCTATTAAGGCTGCGCCCGTAGTTGCATCTGCAGGTCCAATAAGTCATTACGCAGAAGTTGTGACACCAATTGCCGCTGTTCAGTGGCGCAAACGCGCACAGGTTCAAGGAAAAGTGGCATCAATTAAAACTGCTCCTAGTGGAGCATCGCCTGTACTTGAAATTGAAGTATGGGATGAAAGTGGTGGAATCACACTTCAATTCTTGGGTCGCCGCGAAATTGCCGGCCTTGAAGTTGGTACTGAATTACGAGCAGAGGGAATGGTTGGCGAAGAAAATGGATCGCTGAAAATTCTTAATCCGTCCTATGAATTGTTGGCGTGACGGAAAAAATCACTTAACAGAGCAGCACACTCTTTTTCTAAAACTCCTGATTCAACTTCAACGCGGTGAATAGCTCGCGGATCGCGCAACACATCCCACACCGAACCTGCAGCGCCAGCCTTTTCATCCCATGCGCCAAAGATCACTTTAGAAATGCGTGCTTGTGCGATCGCACCTGCACACATTGCACATGGCTCTAGCGTTACAACGAGAGTGTGATTATCTAAGCGCCAACCATTTGTTGCGGCCTTACGCATCGCAACGATTTCTGCGTGTGCAGTGGGATCAGATTTTGCTTCGCGTTCATTTGTTCCTGTTGCAATAACTTTGCCAGATGGATCAAGAATAAGTGCGCCGACTGGAACGTCATCGGAAGCAAGGCTTTGTTGCGCAACAGCAATTGCTTCGCGCATTAATTCAACAGATGTCACAGTTCTAATAACTGTGCAAACTGATCACCAAAACCTAAACGGCTCGCAATCGCTTCAAGTTGTTCGTCGGGAAATAATTCGGCATCATCACACAGTGCTGCCATCTCCATATGGTTCATTCCAAGATCAGCAAAAATATCTAGGTAGCCAACAGGAAATGGATCGTCTTCTTCTTCTGGCATTTCAATTTCATTTATTTCTAAAAAGTCAGATGCAACTGCGTAATCTAATGCGCATGTGACATCGCTTAAAAACATTGTGATGTGTGTGCCTAATACGCGAATTAACATAAAGAACTCTTCATCAATTGCAACAAGTGCAATTGCGCCGCCATTAGTTTGTTGAGATTTCAGGCGTTCGATAATTTGAGCAAGATCATGCGCATCGGGAAGAAGTGCCAGAGTCCAACGGCCATCTTCATGCCAGGCAGCAACGGCCATATCGATATCGTTAATGAGATCTGAGTTACTTACTTGTTCCATATCTCACCTCTCCCGCGCCAAAAAGTACAAGAGCATCCTTACACTCATTTCAAGAGAATAAAAGCCCTGTACGCTAGGGAACATGAAAGTTCACGTCGCCAACCACCCACTGATTTCCCATAAATTGACGGTTTTGCGTGACGAAAGAACTGATTCGCCAACATTTAGACACCTCGTAGAAGAACTCGTAACTCTTCTAGCTTACGAAGCTACGCGCGATGTGCAGACAGTGAAAGTAAAAATTAAAACTCCTGTCACACATACAGAGGGTTTGAAGATGGCTTCTCCTCGTCCAATCGTTGTTCCGATTCTGCGCGCAGGACTTGGAATGCTCGAAGGAATGTCACGCCTTGTGCCAAATGCCGAAGTTGGTTTTCTCGGAATGGTGCGCGATGAAAAAACTTTGCAAGCCAGCACTTATGCCAATCGTCTTCCTGAGGATCTTTCGGGTCGTCACTGCTTTGTACTTGATCCAATGTTGGCAACTGGAGGAACTCTGGTTGCAGCACTTAATTATTTGATTGAGCGAGGGGCAACAGAAATCACAGCAATTTGCATCCTGGCAGCTCCTGAAGGAATTGCAACAATGGAGCGCGCGTTTGCTGATGCAAAAATTCCAATCACAATTGTTACTGGTGCACTAGATGAAAAATTAAATGAACATGGATATATCGTTCCTGGTCTCGGAGATGCCGGCGATCGCTTGTATGGGGTCGTATAAATGGCATCAACAAGTCCTGGCTACGGTATAACAATTCGCGTTGAAGGTTCGCCTGCGCTGCAACCTGTTGCTCTTATTACTTCTGCAATTACAGATGCTGGCGCAACAATTACAGCACTCGATGTTGTTGAATCACTATTAGAAAAAGTAGTTATTGACGTAACGTGTGACACGGTTGATGCTGATCATGCAGATCAAATAACAAAAGCAATTAGCGCACATAAAGGTTTGGTTGTTCGTAAGGTTTCTGATCGTACTTTTTTATTGCATTTGGGCGGAAAACTCGAAGTTCAATCAAAAGTTCCACTAAAAACCCGTGATGATCTATCCCGCGCGTACACACCAGGTGTTGCTCGTATCTGCCAAGCAATCGTTGATGATCCATCTGATGCACGTCGCTTAACTATTAAGCGCAATACCGTTGCTGTTGTCACAGACGGATCTGCAGTGCTGGGCCTAGGAAATATTGGACCAGCGGCTGCGCTTCCTGTGATGGAAGGAAAGGCTGCGCTCTTTAAACGCTTTGCAGATGTCGATGCATGGCCAGTTTGTCTTGATACGCAAGATGTAGATGAAATTGTTCGCACAGTGCAGTTAATTGCCCCTGTTTATGGCGGTATAAACCTCGAAGATATTTCTGCCCCACGTTGTTTTGAAATCGAAGCACGTCTGCGCGAATTGTTAGATATTCCTGTTTTCCACGATGATCAACATGGAACTGCAATTGTTGTGCTCGCTGCCCTTCGAAATTCACTTAAGTTAGTTAAGAAGAATTTATCGGATGTGAAGATTGTCCTAAGCGGCGTTGGCGCTGCAGGAAATGCAGTCTCGCGATTATTGGTACTAGATGGTGCAAAAAACATCATCGGCTTTAACCACAAAGGTGTTATTCATCCTGGCATGAAAAGTGATGATCAGATGCAGCAGTGGTTTATCGAACATAGTAATAAAGAAAATTTCCAAGGTTCTATGTCAGAGGCACTAGTTGGCGCAGATGTCTTTATCGGCGTGAGCGCTTCGAATATCTTGGTTGAATCAGATATCGCAGCAATGGCTAAAGGCTCAATTGTTTTTGCTCTTGCTAATCCAGATCCCGAAATTGATCCAGCTCTTGCTCGTAGGCACGCAACAGTGGTTGCAACAGGGCGCAGCGACCAACCGAATCAAATTAACAACGTTCTGGCTTTTCCTGGAATCTTCCGCGGTTTACTCGATGCCAACGCGCACAAGATCACTGATGAATTATTGGTTGCTGCTGCTACTGCGATTGCAGATTGTGTTGCACCAGAACAACTCAATACATCTTTTATTGTTCCTAGTGTTTTTGATGCCCACGTTGTCAGTGCAGTTGCGGCGGCTGTTAGGAAATCGGTGTGATCGAGCTCGCTGCTTCCTTTGATTCACAACTTTCATCCCTTGCACCATTTATTTTCTATGTAATTGTCGGTGCAATTGTTTTCATTGAGACAGGCATACTGCTTGGCTTTTTCTTGCCTGGTGACTCAATACTTTTTAGCGCCGGACTGGTTGCAGCAGCACATGGCAATATAAATATTGTCATTCTTGTGAGTGTCATATTCCTTGCTGCATTCTTTGGCGATCAAGTTGGCTTTGTTATCGGTCGTGTTTACGGGCGCCCGTATTTAGAAAAACGTAAGTCAAAACGAATTCAATCAATGATTGCTCGTGCTGATCGTTTTTATACACAAACAGGTTGGTGGGCAGTAGTTGCAGCACGCTTCTTCCCATGGATTCGCACCTTTGTTCCAGTAATTGCTGGTGCATCTCGTATGAATTACTACCAATTTCTTTCAGCAAATGCGTTAGGTGCGCTTTTGTGGGGAGCTGGAATCACGCTTGCCGGTTTTTATGCAGCCACGTTGCCCTGGGTAAAGAGTTCTAGTTACGCAATTGCTGCGTTTTTTATCGGAGCTTCTATCGTTTCAATGGTTTGGAACTATTCACGCCGCCCACAAGAACACCAAGAAAAGTCATAACAATTCCGCTCACTAAGTAAGTAGAAACGTTCACGCCTTTTGTTGGCGAAATAATGTCAATGAGCAATGCGCCGATAAGGGTTCCACCAGTACTAAATAGTGTGAAGGTCAGAACTCCAAGGTGTTGAACAATTGTTGACGTAAAGGCAATATATATGACACCAATAGTTCCGCCCATATAAATCCACCATGGACCGTGCGGAAATGGAACAAATTTAACTTTGCCGATGGCAATTGCGAGCAATAAAACTATTCCTAGAGCTCCAGATCCCATGATGAAGTTGAGAAGAGATGTTGTAAAACTCTGTTGTGAATGCTCGTTAATCAGACCATTCATTGCCCGCTGCACGCCAACGATTGCCCCTGCCAAACCTGCAAAAGCCACAGCAATCAAAGATAGATTCTTTGCATCAATTCGATCTAACACAGATACAAAGACAGCTAAAACAGTCACAACAGCCGCAGCGATGCGGCGTGGGCTAATAGGTTTCTTGCCACCGCCAGTTAAACCAATGCGGTCAACCACAAGTGATGTGGCGCTCTGTCCTGCGATTGATGCCACTGAATAAATTGCAACTCCAATAAGTGGAACGATTTGTGTTTGCACTGCTACGAAAGCACCACCAAGTGCTCCAGCAAATAGAGTCCACGGGGCTATTTCTTTAGCAGCAACGGCTGCGCGTAATTTTTTCGCACCTGCGCGTATTCCAGGATGAAAAATTGTTATCAGCGCAATTAATAGAAAACCTGAAGTAAAGGAGATAAATGCTGCTTGTAATCCATTATTTAAGCGCAGAGATAACTCCCCATTTGTACGTGCTTGTAGGGAGATTAGAATTCCAGAAAGTGCTGCGAGTAAATCAAGACGCATTACGAATGCGTACCGCTGAACTCTCGCTTGTCTGCAATCCAATCCATCAGTGCAAAGAGAACTCCTGAAGCGACAAAAGTTAGGTGAATGATTATTCGCCAAATTGTGCCTTCGCCAACTTCAGCTTTACCTGATAACTCAATAAAGTCTTTTAGAAGTTCAATTACTGAAATAGCAACGAGAGAACCAATTAATTTAATCTTCAATCCACTGAAGTCAATGGTTCCCATCCAATGTGGACGATCGGTTGAATTAGCAGCCGCATCAATTCGAGAGACAAAGTTTTCATATCCCGCAAAAATAACCATAAGAATCAGATTTGCTAACAAGGTTAGGTCCAGGAGTGCAAGCAAATCTAAAGTGAATGTGTGGGCATCTGAATCGCCAATATGTTGGGCAAGATGGACAAACTCAATTACAAACCGGTAAGCAAGCAGTACGAGCGCGCCAACCAAACCTAAATAAAGAGGAGCCAATAGCCAGCGGGCGCGAAATAAGGCAAGTTCAATTGTGTGTACGACTTTATTCATGGGCGAAATTTTACTCAAGTATCTAGCGCAGATGTGGCATGAAGCCACTCTTCTTCTTTCGTGTTCTTATCCCTATGCAATTCTTCGAGTTTTGAAGTGATTTCTATGAGACGCGGCGCATCAAATGCGGCAGTGCTTTGTTCTTCCGCCAAGGCGCTGATCTGTTCATCTAATTTCACCAATTGTTTTTCAAGTCGGGCCACATCTTTTTTCAGTTGTCTCTGTTCGGCAGCACTGGAAGTTCCTTTATTAGATGATCCAGATTTATTGTTGCTCAAAGCATCGCGGCGTTGTTCGAGGTATTGATCAACACCGCGCGGTAAATCACGCAACGCGCCATCGCCTAATAATCCAACAAAGCGATCGCAGACTCGCTCAAGGAAATATCTATCGTGGGAAACAACAATTAAGGTTCCGCCATAACTATCTAACAAATCTTCTAGCTCTGTCAGCGTTTCGATATCAAAATCATTTGTTGGCTCATCAAGTAATAAAACGTTGGGACTATCCATTAATAAACGCGTCAGCTGCAATCGACGCTTTTCTCCACCAGAAAGATCACGGATCGGTGTCCACTGTAAATCGCGATCAAATCCTAACCGTTCGCATAATTGTGAAGCCGATAGTGATTTTCCATTTCCCAATTCCACATGGTTTGCAATCTTTTCTACCGCTTCTAGTACTCGCCATGTTGGGTCTAGTTCGTGTAAGTGCTGTGTGAGAAAAGCTGCCTTAACAGTTACGCCTGTAACAAACTTGCCTGCATTAGGTTGTAATTCACCGGTCAACATGCGCATCAAGGTTGTTTTGCCCGCACCATTGATACCAACTATTCCGATGCGATCTCCTGGACCAATGTTCCAATAAAGATCATCGAGGAGTAATTTCTCACCTGCGCGTAGCTGCACGTGGTGTGATTCATACACAGTGTTACCTAAACGATTACGTGCAAATTTAAGTAGCTCGCCTTGATCACGGGGCGCCGGCTCCGCAGAAATTAATTCATTGGCAGCATCTACTCGAAACTTTGGTTTAGTTGTTCGAGCCGGGGCGCCGCGGCGCAGCCACGCTAATTCTTTACGGATTAGGTTATTGCGACGAGCATCCATTGCATTTGCTTGGCGAGCGCGCTCTGCCTTTGCCAAAACAAAGGCGGAATATCCTCCGTCATACTCTTCAACGTTTCCGCCAACTACTTCCCATGTGCGCTCAGTGACAGCATCTAGAAACCAACGATCGTGGGTAATGACTGCGAGTGCTAAAGATTTACGTGATAACAAATGATTAGCGAGCCATGCAACACCTTCAACATCGAGGTGATTAGTTGGCTCATCTAACAAAATTAAATCAAGATCATCGATTAATAACCGTGCAAGTCCCACGCGTCTGCGCTCTCCGCCTGAAAGAGTTCCAAATTTTCTTTCAAAGAGATGATCGTCAAAGCCACCAAATAAACCTATAAATACTTCGCGGATTCCAGAATCACTTGCCCACTCATGCGTTGGTTTATTGCCAAGTACAACATCTCGCACAGTTGCTTCCGCTGGTGCGTTATCTACTTGTGAGAGCAACCCAATATTTGTGTCATTTGATTTAGTTACTCGTCCAGCATCTGGTGATTCAGCGCCAGACATAATTTTCATGAGCGTGCTTTTACCACTGCCATTTCTTCCAACAATTCCGATGCGATCTGCTTCTGAGATACCAAGTGATACGCCATCTAGGAGCGCGCGGATATCGAAAGCCTTTGAGACTTCCTCTAAATTAAGAAGATTGCGCGCCATGGTGACAGAGCGTACCTTTCAACCATGAACGTCACTGACCGCCAATATGCCCTGGATCTCGATACGAACGATCCGTTGGCACATTTTAAATCAAAGTTCGTGGTTACTGATCCAGCAATGTGTTATCTAGATGGAAATTCACTGGGTCGACTACCCCATGCAACTGTTGTTGCTGTAAATGATTTACTGACCAAGGAATGGGGACCAGAAGTTGTTACGGGCTGGAGTCACTGGGTTGATGAAGCACAACCTGTTGGAGATTTAATCGGTGCGGCAACGTTAGGGGCTGCGAAGGGACAAGTACTTGCGTGCGACACAACATCAGTTAATTTCTATCAGCTCTGTATGGCTGCAATTAAGGCACGTCCGGGGCGAAAAACAATTATTACTGACACCGCAAATTTCCCAACAGATAGATACATCTTGGATGGAATTGCAAAAGAGTTCGGAATGAATTTGGTTTTGATTGATAATGAAAGTGCAGGAGCAATTAAACACGAGCGAATTACCGCTGATATTCTTGCTCCATATCTCAACGACGATGTTGCACTTGTAACTCTTGAAGTAATTCAATACCGCTCTGGTGCACGCACTGACATTAAATCCATTACTGATCTGGTTCGCTCTCATGGTGGATTAGTTCTCTGGGATGCCAGCCACGCAGTGGGCGCAATTGAAATGAACTTTGATGCCAACGGTGTCGATTTGGCTGTTGGTTGCACATATAAATATGGAAACTCTGGACCCGGAGCACCTGCATGGTTGTATGTAGCAAAGAAAATGCAAACAGAGTTACAGGTTCCGATTCAAGGGTGGTTTTCACAAGCAGAGCAATTTGGAATGGGACCGATCTTTGAAAAAGCCGATGGCATTCGCGGTTTCCAAATTGCTAGTCCATCTTTAATTGGTCTGCGCTGCATCAAAGCGTCTTTTGAAATTATTAAAGAAGCAGGCATCGATGTCATCGCACATAAAGCAGCAGTTGGCACGCAGATGATGATTGATTTATACGACGCTTGGCTAGCACCCCTTGGTATGGAGCTAAATACTCCACGCGATGCCAAGCAACGCGGTGGACATATTTCTTTAGTCCATCCTGATGCTGCGCGCATCTGTGTTGCGCTTCGCGAATTTGCCAACGTAATTCCGGATTACCGCACGCCAAATTCAATTCGATTAGCTATCTCACCTCTGCCAACTTCATATGTTGAAGTTTGGGATGGCTTTGAACGAATAAGAGATTTGGTTTCTACACGCCAATACGAAAAGGTCAAAGAAGGCGGATCACGAGTCACATGAGCGAAAATGAAAATTTTGATTCGGCACTTACCTATACCTCATATCTTGCAATCGATGAGTTGTTAAAACTACAACGTCCGCTTTCAACTGGTCCTGAACACGATGAGATGCTCTTTATCATCATTCACCAGACATATGAGTTGTGGTTTAAGCAATTGATTCATGAATTTCAACAGGCACAGCGAGCGCTAGAAATTGGCGATACACATTACGCACTTGCAATTTTGGGTCGTATCCGCACAATTATGAAAGTCTGTGTGGCACAAATCGATATTTTAGAAACAATGACTCCACTTCAATTTAACTCTTTCCGTGGTTATTTATCTTCTTCTAGTGGATTCCAATCTGCTCAATTTAGAAAAGTAGAAGCCTTACTTGGTCGCCGCGATAACAAAATGGCTGGGCATTTACCGTTAGATATCCAAAAAGATATTGCTGAGATTACCTCTGGTAATTCCATTTGGGATTCTGCCCTCGTATATTTACATAATGCTGGCCACGCAATGCCTGCGTCTGTTTTAAATCGTAATAAATCAGAGCAATATGTTGCTAATAAAGAAGTCCAAGATGTCCTGTTGGTTGTGCATCAAACAGATCCTGAACGCGCAATGGTTTGTGAACGATTAGTTGATATTGACGAAGGAATTCAAGAGTGGCGGTATCGCCACGTAAAGATGGTGGAACGCACGATTGGTCAGAAAATGGGCACTGGTGGTTCGAGTGGAGCAGATTATTTGAGATCCACTCTCTTTAACCCAGTCTTTGGCGATTTATGGGAGATTCGTTCTCGCTTTTAATTCTTACGTTTTCTAATTGAAATCAATGGTGGGTTATAGGCAACATGCGCAATCTCTTGACGCCGTTTTTTATATGCATCTGATGCGCCCGCAATCATGTGTTCAAAGCGCACATCACCTTTTATTAAATCTCGAAGTTCTGTAGCTGTTGTGGCTTGGCTAAAGATTGGTTCAACTTTTGCCATCTTTGCTGCGTCTGGATGTGGAATAAATTTACGATAAATGAGTGCGGCACGGCGCAGGCCTATGTATGCAATATGGCGCATTCCGCGATTTACATGATCTTGGAGCAGTAATCGTTTGTACGTAACTCTGCCTGGCTTAGCTGCAGATTGTTCTGCAATAAGTTTCAGAAAGATCTGCGCAATTTCGGCTCCCCCTGTTACTGGTGGAAGCTCTCCACACTTAGCAGATAGCGATGCGCGTACTTGTGGATCTTGTAATTTCTTTATAGTTGCTGTGATGTTGGCAAGATCTGCTTGATCTGCACGAAGAGCGAAACCAAAGTCGTGGCACCACTGTGCGCGTGCTTCTTGATCATCTGTTCCGCGGATATTAGAAACAAAGACTGTTGGAATTTGTGCTGGCAATAACTCGTGCACACCGTTATATCCCGTTGCACAAACACTCGCATCGAATGCGTGAAGTAGTTGTGCTAAAGGAAAGTGGCGCACAACCTTAAGATTTAAACCATCGGGTGCAAGAGAGATTCCATTTTTATCAATTGGATTCTTTGTGAGCACAACTTGCAAATCTTTCCAGCCAATTAGTCCCGATAATGCTGCCGTCATTTTTTCATTAACGTCACTGTCTCCAGTGCCGAGTTGTACTAAGACGGCTGGATTGTGAGGGTCAAGCCCTAGTATTTTTCGTGACTCTGCACGTGACAGCGCGGTGTCATTTTGAAACAAAGACACAGGTGAAGTTAGTTGCGCATCTTTTCGCTTAGCTGTGGGTCCATGATCATATGAACGTGCAATATCTCCGGGTTCTACGATGTAATCCATCATTGCCGATTGCAGCGCCAATACAAATCTCTGTGGTTTTTTCTGCCATAAACCACGTCGTACCCACACAAAAGATACTTGTGGGGCTTTAACTTTCGCTGCGATGATGCCTGGGTATGGAACAACACCATCGTATGAAATTAGTTTGGCATCTGTTTCTTCTACGAGAGCAACAAGTCGATCTCGTAGGTATTGATCCCATAGATCGCGCGTCATCCAATTGCGATCACGCCCTGGAATATATTCGGTTCGTATTCCCATGTAATCAGAAATTTCAGCAATTCCACCAGCCATGGAAACAATTATTGGATTTGCAATTGGTTTAAGAGCAAGTGCGATTGCACTGGCACGTGCAAGGTGACCCATACCAACGCCATTACTTGTTGCGAGAATGATTGTTGGCTTATTCACGGATGCACTTTACTTGACTTGCGATGCATCGGGCTTAAGTGGCGGGCAAATTCCACCCGGTGCTACCAAGGGTTCAAAATGCCACCACTCGTTTTCATACACACGACACAGGCCAAAAGTGGCTCCATTGGCTTCTAACCATGATGCTCCAGTTTTTTCGTGATGCAGATTTATGTCCAGCGCAAGCCCCCAAGGATGTCTAGAGATCTCTCCAGGTAATACCCATTTGATTGCTTCTTCTACAGAATTGTGCTCTTTAATTGCCCGATTAAATAAATACTCTTGCCGTTGAATTGTTCGATAACCAGAATCAATACTCATTTCAATTCCTTCAGCTTTTGCTGCGGCCTGTGCACTTTGAAAACGTGCAAGCACTTGTGGATTTATATCCGTTGGACGTTCTGTGCCTTCAGTTATTTCTGATTCGCCAAGTGGGTGGTCTTCGCCAATTACACAACCAATAAAATCAGGACGAACAATTAATTTTTCCAAACCTGTATTAAAACAATAAACTGGGCTAAATTTAATTTCTTGAACTACTTTACTTTTATCGTCAGTAATTGCGTCCGCGGCGAGTCCAAAAAGGGATGCCGCGCCCATTAATAAAACGGCCACAAAAAACATAGAAAAACTGTAACACGCGGGAAATGTCCAGATTTTTACGCGTAAAAACATCTGTTGATTTAAAAAATAAAGCAGGTAAACTCACTTTTTATAAAGCTGCTGAAAAGGAGCCCGTTTCGCTCATTTCTAGAAATACTAGATCCAAAGCGAAACTAGATTGATAAATGAAAACACATGCGAATCATGCGCAAACGTTTAGAAATGTCCCTGCAACATCCACACCA
>CAEUNI010000010.1_pt1 | contig 14356 bp, 14 predicted proteins | sample 7263831 | NCBI WGS metagenome assembly CAEUNI01 (sample SAMEA6814161, study PRJEB35770) | uncultured Candidatus Planktophila sp. | biome: Freshwater; feature: Freshwater reservoir; material: water | place: Czech Republic | collected 2017-06-27 | depth 30m m | reverse complement strand
GCCTTCTTGTGGCTTCTCTTTTGCTGTATCTGGGATAACAAGACCTGAGGCAGTCGTTGTTTCAGCCTCGTTAGCCTTTACAACAATGCGATCTTCAAGCGGCTTAATGGCTACAGCCATGGGTATAACTCCTTTATTTTGCTACGGATGGGTCCAAAGCCGCGATTAGCAGACTCGACCCTTGAGTGCTAACGCCAAGAATACGGGTGGCTATTCCCGCTGCGCAAATTGGATTAATTCACGCTTACAGCCGTGACAGAAAGGCTAGACGAGGCACTGAAATCGACCGACGATGAAGCACGACCTGCGCTGCTCATAAGAGAGCCAAGGGCTGCGACCATCGCTCCATTATCGGTGCATAGGCCAGGCGAAGGGATCCGTAAATTCACTCCAGCTTTTTCGCATTTCTGTTTGGCCAATTCTCGAAGCCGTGAATTAGCAGCAACGCCGCCAGCAATAACAAGGTTTTCTATACCAGTGGCTGTGCAGGCAGCAAGTGATTTTTGCACAAGCACATCGACAATTGCTTCTTGAAACGATGCAGCAACATCTGCTTTTTTGTATTGAGGAGTCGATTCCAAATAGCGAGCAACTGCTGTCTTGAGTCCCGAGAAAGAAAAGTCATAGGGACGTGTGCGCCAATCTTCTGCTTGTGTTAATCCGCGCGGAAAGTTAATTGCGTTGCTGTCACCACTTTTTGCTTCCAGATCCACTGCAGGTCCCCCAGGGAAACCTAATCCCATCACACGTGCGATTTTGTCGAATGCTTCACCAGCTGCATCATCCATGGTTGAACCCAAGGAAGTTACCGATGATGTGATGTCATTGATTTGCAAAATAGATGAATGTCCACCACTAACAAGTAATGCAATCGTTGGATCAAGTGGATCATCATGAGTTAAGTAATCAACACTGATGTGGGCAGATAAGTGATTTACGCCAAAAATTGGTTTATCAAGGGCTAATGCAATAGCTGCAGCTGTTGATGTTCCGACTAATAAAGCACCCACAAGTCCTGGTCCTGCGGTTACTGCTATTGCATCAAAATCGCTAAGTGAAACTTTTGCACTTTTTAGGGCACGATCTAACGCCGGAATCATTGCTTCAAGATGTGCCCTGCTTGCGATTTCTGGAACAACGCCACCAAAGCGAGCATGCTCTTGGACACTTGATGCAATTTCATTTGCTAATAACGTTCGACCTCTAACGATTCCAATGGCAGTTTCATCGCAAGAGGTTTCGATTCCAAGGACCAGGGGCGCGCTCATGACAAGACCTTTTTCATGACATGAGCATCAAGACCTGGACCGTAATAATTCTTGCGAGTATTAATTATTGAATAACCTAATGATTCATAGAGTGATATCGCAGAAGAATTGTTAACACCCACTTCAAGCATCATTGATGGAGCTACGCGCATTGAAGACCACTTTTCAAGTGAATCCATAAAGTGACGAGCGATGCCCCGTCTGCGTGCTTCAGGAAGAACCGCAACTGTTAAGACATCAGCATCTACTCCGGATGCAACAACCATGACTCCTGCATATCCCACTATCTGCTTATCTGAATCTAGAGCTACCAAAAAATAGCGAGTCTTTGGGATTCCAGAAAACTCTTCCTTAAATTGACCCATTGACCAAGGAGTGTCAGCGAATAATGTGCGCTCCATCGAAACTAAGACTGGAAGATCCAACGGCATTGCTTCACGATAATTTATATCCATCATCGCTCCAGGGTTGGGACTGCATCGGGACGTCGTAAATACATGGGTTCATCTACGCGAGCTAGCAAGTGAAATACCGATACATCTGGATAGGAAACCTCTGCCGATAATCCATATTTATGTGCGCCCTCACCAACAAATAATTTGCCAATAACTTCGGCAGGTTTATTCACATGTGGTCCATCTACTCTTTTGCCACCTTCATATTTTGCCCAGTAAATTTCCTTGCGACGTGCATCAGTTGCGGCAGTATATTCAGATGCTTTACACACAATTGCATCGAGTGAACATACGCCAGTGACTTCTAGGTTTCTTGCCCATGCAAATGCTTGTGCAAATGCAATTCCTGCACGTAAACCTGTATATGGCCCAGGTCCCATTCCAACGATTACTTGAGATATTTCATTATTTATAGCAAGGGCTTTCTGCACTAAACGTGGAACCGCTTCGGCATGAGCAGTTGCCCCATCTTCGTAGGCAGACCAGATTAATTCGTTATCTACTATTAACCCCACGGATGTGCGAGATGTTGAGGTATCAATCGCCAGTAATGCGCTCATGCAGAAAATCCTGCCCATCGTTGGCCCACGCAATTAAAAGAAACACTTCGTACTTCTTGGCTTCTATCAATTGTTATTTCTAATCTTTGATCAGAAAGTCTTGCAGATTCTGCTCCACCCCATTCAACGACCGTAACGCAATTTTCTCGATCAGAATCTAAGTCCAGATCATCTAAAAACAATGCAGCTTTACTTGAATCTAATAATCGATAGACATCAACGTGTATCAACGGTAGTGGTGCTTGATAAACCCTAGAAATAACAAATGTTGGAGAAGTGACACCTTCAATTCCCAGTGCCTGCGCAATTCCTTGTACTAATACTGTTTTGCCAGCACCTAAATCTCCATTGAGCAAAATTAAATCACCAGCTCGTAATTGGGTGCCAATTTTTGCGCCGAGCTCGAACATCTCTGTAGCACTTGATATCTTCTTCATAATTATCGAAAGTTTAGCGTCAAAAGCAAAGGGCCCCAGGTTAACTGGAGCCCTTTGCGTTTGAACCGCTAATTTTTAGCGATCAGCAAACATCAATTCAGGTTTGTAATCTGGATCAATGAATATGTTTGGGTTCTTCTTAAATGCAGCCTCCGCAGTTTTTACTGAAGGCAATTTGCCAGTTTTACCTGCTGTTGCAAGCATTTTGGCAATGATAAGAAGGTCCTTGTTGGTATACATAAAGTGGCTTGTGCCAGTTGTTGGTAGTGCCGGTGTTACTGGCTTACCTGCAGCATCAAACTTTGTGTATGTATCCGGTGGCTTGTTCCAAATGTTCAGTAGTAATCCAGGCTTTGCTTTACCTGACTTTACATTGGATGCATACAAATCCTTGAACTTCTGAATGAATCCACCAGGAGTCACTTGATCAGCAGTCTGAGAGATTGTAATTGTTGGAACAGTAATTTTACCTGAGTAATTTGCTTGCTTATTTTTGATGCAATCAAGTGCAGCAGGTGTTCCCGTTACGCGAGGTGCAGCTGGGTTCATCTTGTTCAGATAAGCCAGCATTCCAGCTGTCGCTGTTTTGCCGCTGAGTCCAGCTGCATAAACATCTCCATTGTCACCAAGACGTAGCGCGTAATCTGTTGCAGTGTTATCGAAAATTACTCCACCACATCTAACTTCAGCGTCATAGTTTCCAATGAGTGCTAAAGCAAGTGCCGTGAATGCATTTTCGAAGACACCAAGTGCCGGACTAATTGCTAATCCAAATGAAGTTTCAAGTGGACCTGCTGGACCAGATGATGCGTCATACGTATTTGATTGAACTGGTACACCGGCAAGTAGTCCAATTAATAGCACTGCGCTACGAACAGGAATTGCTTTAAGTGCATCCGGAACCTTAGAAGATTCTGGCCAGGTAGGTGAAATTGGATTAGCTGCAATAGCTGCCTGAATTGTTCCAAAGGCTGTTAAGACCTTTGTGATATCTCCCATGTATTCCATGTATCCGGCAGTACCCGCAGAATATCCATTGCCCTTAATCGTTGGATCAAAGAGCGTTTTAAACATCCACAGGAAGTCATTTGCATATGTGTACTGAGAGTTAGCAGAACCGGCCATGTGCAGATTTGCTACAGCATCAATAACATCATATTTCTCAGATAGAGATTGAGAGATGTGGCCGCCCAGTGAGTCTCCCCAAGAAACTACCTTCTTGATTGTTGGGAATTTCGAGCGAGCTTCAGTTATGAGAAGACGGTTTGCCTTTACTGCTTCTGGAATTGACCATCCCTGTGTAGAAACTCCTGAACCTGCAACTGCGTAGCCTTGCTTAAGCAGTGCCTGGGCAATTGTTTCTGCATCCGCTGCAGTACGACCTGGCGCAACTTCTGGAGCCATGTTAACAACGTATCCATCTGGACGAATTACTGGAATCTTTGGCAAGTTGTGATTTCCACGAATTCCATGACTATACAAATACATCATGCCGTTGAACTTTGAAGGCATGCGAAATTCGTACTGTGATCCCTGTGCATCGGTACCCGTACATTTTTGGTAAGAAACGCTCTTACCTGCAGATGTGAAGGATTCCTTTGAACACTTTGTACTTGCGTTCGCTGTTGTAGGAATAGCTACTGCAAGCGTAGTTACAAGTGCAGTAACAACCATCGTTGCTAGGGTCTTATTTATTTTTATATTTTTCATGAGTTTGTTGGTATCCCATTCTTAGGCAATGAAGGACGTTTGAATGTTGATGGTGTAATCGGCCCTGTTGTTGAATCTGTTGTGACAACAGACAACATTCCACCGAATGGTTTCAATTCACCCTTCGCGTTGAGTTGACCCATCCAGTAACCGTTATAGCCGATGTGGCTTGTAGCTGAGTAATTGAGTGGGACAAGAGCTGCGCTAGCAAATTTGGAACCCTTGCTTTCGATTGCCTTGATGAGTCCAGCACGCGTCAGATTTTTGCCAGCCGCACGTAGAGCTTGCACCGTCAGTAATGCGGAGTTCATACCTTGCAAAACGACGTTATCGAATGAGACACCAGGGTTGTACTTAGCATTAATTTTACTAAATGCCTTTACGTACTCATCTGTTGTGTCTTTAGCATCTGGGAAGAAGCTAGCAGCGACAACACCATCTATCGTTGTGGCTTTTACTCCAAGTGCTAAAAGAGTGTTGGAATCTCCACCGACAGATCCTGCAATCCAAGTAAATTTGCTTACAAGATTCAGAGATTCAGCTGCCTTGAAAATAAGCGCTGTTACATCTGTTGTTCCGAAGAGAATAACAACAGGCTTGCCAGGAATGGCACTTAAGCCAGTTAGAAGAGCCTTGGCGCGCGCATCTGTCATCGAACTCTGTGGATATAAAGTTTTCGAAGTAAGCGTAAGAGCGCCTGCAGCGAAACCATTTACTCCATCGACACCAAATTCATCATCTTGGGCTACGAGAGCAACGGCTTGTCCAGGGAACTTATCCTTTACGAATTTGGAAATAATTTTGGCTTCCATCGCATAACTTGGAAGAACGGTAAAGGTTGTTGGGTACTTGGTGCGATTTCCAAATCCACTAAAACCTGTATTTACAAATAGATCAGGAACTTTCTTTGTTGCAAGCGAGGCTGCTGCGTACGCCTTTGAGTGCGTCGCTGTTCCGAGAGCTGCAACGAGTGCGAAAACGCCATCCTTGAGCACAAGGTTTGTAGTCTGAGTTGCAGCCAAGGTAGGAAGGTACTTATCGTCGCGAACTACTAGCTTAATTTTGCGACCGTACACTCCACCATTTGCATTGATGAAATCAAAATAAGCTTTCATCGCTCCAGGAATTTTGCCGTAAGAAAGAGCAGCAGTTCCTGTTAATGGAGTAGAAATTCCTAGCTTTATTTCTTTCGAAGTCAAACCTGGTTCGGCAGCTTGTGCTGGAACAGTGGTAAGTACCATTGCTCCGAGTGCAACAACCGATGAAACGATGGAGAAACGTTTCATGCGAGTATTTCTGATCATGTATTTCCTTCCGTGTGTTATCTGAGGGTTCTTGCTTAGTGGTGCTTTTTAAAAGTGTGCAAAAGAGTTCCTGGTCCATTTGGTGCAAATAGCACTGCCAAGATCAGCAGCGCACTCACCAAGAAACCAGGCAAGGTTGCAGTGAATCCTTCAGAACCTCCGATTCGGGTAACGAGTGAATCGGCTATCTCAGGGATTGCCACCAAAACCAACCCCCCTAGCATCACACCTCGGAGGCTATACACGCCAGTAACTACGGCGCCCGTCAGCAAAGAAAATGAGAGGCTGAGCGGGAAAGCGCTGGGTGAAACCCCGCTTATGAGCATGACTAGAAGGCCTCCAGCCAACCCAGCCATTCCTGAACTGATGGCAAAGGCTAGGACCTTGAGGCGCCCCGTGTTGAGTCCTGCCAGAGCCGCCGCTGTTTCATTATCTCGAATTGCTCGGAAAGTGCGTCCGTATCGTGAGGAAACAAAATTAGAAATAAGCCAGAGCATTATTAAAACCGCAAGAGTTGAAATCCAGAAAAACCATTTGTACTGAGAAAAATTTTCACCAAATCGCGCCGGCGGCAAACCAACGTCGAATACCACTCCTTGTTCGCCACCAAGAATTGGAAACTGATTAGCCAACGTTGGTAATGAAACTGCTAGTGCCAAAGTGGTGCCAGCTAAGTAAGGGCCTGATAATCGAGCGACACCAAATCCGAGCAAAAGTCCAAATAATCCTGCAACAAAAGTTGCAATAACTAGTGCAATTGCAGGATGTAAATGCAAGTTATTAATCGAAAGTGCGCCAGCGTATGCACCTACGGCCATTAAAGCACTGTGACCTAAAGAGAGTTGACCGGAATATCCGGTAAGCAAAATGATTGAAGCTATCGCTAGCGCATACATCGCAACGAAAGAACCTTGGTACTGGCGCAATTCTCCAATGCGATCGCCAATTAACAATAAAGCCCAGCCGATTGCAATAAAAAATATTGTTCGTTTCTTGGAAGGAGTCAGTTTAAGCATTAATCTCGCCGACCCTTCTTCTTTGAGAATATTCCTGCTGGTCTAATCAATAAAACCACGATAAGCATGATGAAAGCCATTGGGAAAACCAGTTTTTCACTGACGTAACTTGTTGCAAAACTAATTGCGAATCCCAGAAGCATTGCACCAGCAACTGCTCCAAATAAACTCTCGAGCCCGCCAATTACTGCAGCCACGAAACCAAATACGAGCAGTACATCCATCGCATTTGGATAAAGATAAGAAGAAGGTATGTAAAGCATTCCAGCTAATCCACCAGCTGCACCAGCAAGTGCCCAGCCAAGAGTTCTGATGAAATCAACTTTAATTCCAGATAATCTTGCGATCTCTGGTGAGTGAGCCGACGCGCGAAGCGCCAAGCCAATATTTGTTTTTTGAAATAGCAGAGTTAGTAGCAGCATGCTCACAGTGGCAAAGACAACAACTAAAAGATTAAATGGACTAAATGCAATTACTCGATCAAATAGCGTGTATCCATCAGTAGAAACTGGCGCCGCCAGTGATTGATAGGTCAATCCCCACTTAAACCCAATAATTGATTGAATAATTCCAAGCAAACCTAGCGTTGCAACCACTGGAGCAATCATCAAAATTGGTCCACTTTGAATTCTCTTAAAAATTGGTCGCATGAAGAATCTGTCGATTACTGCTCCAAGGAGTGCGCCAAAAATCATCGCTGCAACTACACCCACCCAAAATGATCCGGTGCGCACTGTGACTTCATATCCAATATAGGTAGAGAGAACAGCTTGACCCGCTTGTGCAAAGTTAATGATGCGAGTTGATCGCCAGACAAGAACCAGTGCTGTGGACATTAACGCATAGATTGCACCTGTTGTCAGAGCTGTAAGAATTGCTGTGATTAGTTTTATCATTTAGTACCCCAAATAAGCAGTGCGCACTGCTGGGTCTTTGAGCAAATTTTCTGCACTATCAACTGCAACAACACTTCCTAAATTTAGGACGACTCCTTCATCAGCAATGGCAAGTGCTCCCATCGCATTTTGTTCTACAAGAACAACAGTCAGATTCATTGTCGTTACGAATTTTCTAATTGTCTGAAAAATCTGATCAATTATCAGCGGTGCAAGACCGAGAGAAGGCTCATCCAAAAGCAATAACTGAGGACGTGCGACAAGGGCGCGTCCGATTGCCAACATCTGACGTTCACCACCAGAGAGTGAGCCACCAGATTGAGACATGCGTTCGCCTAAAATTGGAAAAAGTGAAAGAACTTCTTCTGTTGCTGCAGCAACATCTTTTTTGTCTTTGCGCCATAATCCAGTTAGCGCCAGATTCTCTTTAACAGTGAGCTCTGCAATAACTGATTTGCCATCAGAGACGTGCATGATTCCTGCTCGAGCTAAATTTTCTGGGCGTTTGCCGACGATTGATTCACCATTCCATGTTGCTCTTCCAGATTTAATCTCTTTTAATCCAGATAGCCCCCGCAGCAGAGTTGTTTTTCCAGCACCGTTTGCACCGATAACTGCTGCCAAATTACCTGTCGGAACCGTAAATGAGACGGAATTAATCGCACGTATTGCACCGTGATCTATTGTGAGATTTTCTACTACAAGAGTCATGCGTGTGCTCCGAGATACGCTGCAACAACATCTGGATTGCGTCTAACCGATTCAACGTCGCCCGAAGCGATCACTTGCCCAAAATTTAATACATAAAGTCGGTTACACACTGACATAACCACATCCATGTGATGTTCTACCAAAATAACTGAACACTGGGATGACAGATTGTGAATTAGTGAGTTCATCCATTCAATATCTTGCGGGCCTAATCCGCCAGCAGGCTCATCAAGTAATAAAATTCGAGGCTCGCTAATGAGTGCACGTGCAATGGCGACTCTCTTAGTTACTGGATAATCGAGAGTATCTGCACGGCGATTTGCTAAGCCCGTTGCATACACGCGCTCTAGAGCTGTCATTGCGCGCGCTTTTAATTTCGATTCATCTTTTGCACTTAGTCCTAGGGCTGCAGAAATTAATCCGCTGCGAGCGAAGTTAGATCCACCAATCATCACATTTTCTAAAACACTTAACTCAGGGAAGAGTCCAACTCCTTGAAGTGTGCGAGAGATTCCAAGATCTATGAGTTCGTAGGGTTTTGGCCACTCATGCTGCGTTCCATTAATTTCTAAAACACCACTATCAATTTCTACAAGTCCAGAAAGAGCATTAAATAGAGTTGTTTTGCCCGCACCATTTGGACCGATTAGCCCGATGACTTCATTCTTATTTATCTCAATCGATACTTTGTTAAGCGCTTTGAGACCTCCGAAAGATATCGAGAGGTCTTTAATGCTTAACAACTGTGAATTAGTACTCATGAGATTGGTAGATTCTAGGCACACGGGGCCCAATTCGGGTGACAATCTCATAATTTATGCTCGAACTTGCGCGTCCCCAATCATCTGCGGTGTATTCGCCATGAGAACCATCACCAAAAACAATTACCCAATCCCCTGACTGTGCAGTGCTAACTGAACCCAGATCTACAACAAACTGATCCATGGAAACTCGACCAATTATTGGCGCTTTCATACCCTTTATAAACACTCCTGCGCCTTGCGCAATACGAGGAATTCCATCTGCATATCCCATTGCAACTACACCAAGTTTTGTCTCTGATTGTGTAATTGCACTTGCTCCGTAACCGACAGGTGAATGCGCCGGAACGCTTTTTACAAGATGAAGTTTTGCACGTAGTTGCCCAATGGGACGTAACCCTAATTCCCTGCTTGTGCCTAAATGCGTGAGATCTGGAGTCAATCCATACATGGCGATTCCCACTCGAACCATGTTGAAATAGGAAGTTGAATCTTTAATCGTTGCAGCAGAATTTGCCAAGTGTTTAATTGGTGGATCTATTCCAAAATCGTGCAGCTCCTGCACCATCTTCTTGAAGCGTTGAAGTTGGTCAGTATTTTGTTTTTCACCAGGTTCATCCGCTCGTGCAAAGTGAGAAAAAATTCCAATAACATCTAGTCGAGAAAAATCTTCCTTGAGTAAATCTCTCCACTCATCCAGGAATCCCCCACGAGTCATTCCGGTATCCACTTCGATGTGAATACGAGCTCGCTTGCCCACTCTCTTTGCAGATTCACATATCTCGCGGAAACCTTTAATACTTGAAACTCCGATATCAATATTGTGTGTTATGGCAGATTCAAAATCTGAACCAGGAGAAACGAGCCAAGCAAGAATTGGTGCCTCGACTCCGTTTTCTCGAAGAGTGATTGCTTCTTCTAGTAGTGCAACACCTAACCAAGATGCACCTGCATTTAGAGCTGCATGTGAAACACGAATAAGACCGTGACCATATGCATCAGCTTTTACGACAGCCAATATATCTACAACGCACTCTTTTTTCAGGCGTGAAATGTTTGAGTTTAATGCACTGAGATCTATGAGAAATTCTGCGCGGTCGCTCATGGTTTTTCCTCGATAACAACTATTGCCGAGGCAATTCCACCATCATGCGAAAGTGAAAGATGCACACGTGAACCACTTATTAACTCTGCAATTTCACCACGGAATAGAAACTCTGGTTTTCCACTCTCTAAATTAATCACTTCGGCTTCGTGCCAATGTAATCCGTGGCCAGCGCTGAGAGCTTTTGCCAGCGCTTCTTTAGCTGCAAATCGTGCAGCGAGGGATGGAAGATTCTTTGTTCGTTCTGATTCTGTAAATAATTTCTCACTCAAGCCAGGTGTTCGCTCAAGGGATTCTTTAAATCTTTCGATGTTGACTACATCGATTCCCACGCCCTCAATCATTTAGCAATAGTAATAAGAACTATGAGAGTTGGCTATTAGAAGTAACAAATCGATCGATTGCGATGACCATAACAAGTAAGGCTGCGCCAATAAATAAACCACCAACTAAGTCAGAGAGCCAGTGAGTATTTCTAATGAGTGAGACCACACACACGCTTACTGAAATGAGTGCTACTCCAGCGCTAGCAAGGCGCCCACGATAACGATCTACATGGGCATATCTATAAATTAAATAAGCCAGCACTCCCCAGGAAAGAATGGCATTGGAAGCGTGCCCACTCGGATATGAAAGCCCACCTGCATAAATGAGATCTACATTTAATAGTGGTTTTGTTCTACCAATTAATAATTTAGCAAGTCCAACAATTAAGTTAAGCACAATGATTGACAGAATCGCCAAATTGAGTGGACGCCAAGTTTTAAAGCGTCGCGCAATATAAATTGCGGCAACCAGAAGCGCAGTAGCTGTAAGGCCACGTAGTCCTAGATCATCAATTCGCATCAGAATAAAATCGATCCATGGTGCAAAGTCAATTCGTTTAGCATTAGCGATTCTTGCATCAAGTGCAATGAGCGGACCATTTGTTATTACCTGTTGGGTGACAACGATAAAACCGACAAAAAACAGGGATGACCACTTCACTGCTCGAATCATTTGTTTTCTGCGTATTGAAGGCACTTATTCCACCGTTACAGATTTAGCCAAATTTCGTGGCTGATCCACATCGCTTCCACGAGCAACTGCGATTTCATATGCAAAGACTTGTAATGGCACTGTTGCAAGAATCGGTTGAAAAAGAGGATTTGTTACAGGAATACGAATGACATATTCGGCTCCGACAACATTAGCCCCTTCTTCTGCAATCACAATGACGCGCGCACCACGTGCTTTAACTTCTTGAATATTGCTCGCCATTTTTTCATCGAGTGAATGTTCGTGACCTGCGGGTAAAATCGCTATTACTGGTGTAGCTGAAACTGAATCAATCAGTGCTATTGGACCGTGCTTGAGTTCGCCCCCTGCAAATCCTTCTGCGTGAATATAAGCCAACTCTTTTAACTTTAATGCGCCTTCTAACGCAACGGGATAACCGATATTTCTACCAAGAAAGAGAATTGTGTTTGCATCAGCAAATTTACGTGTGAGCGCACGAAGCGGTTCGACCGTTTCAAGTATTTGCTCAATCTTTCCTGGGAGTTCGAGCATTTCATTGTAAAGATCAGCTACTTGATTATCACTTAATGCTGATCGAACTTGGGCCAAATGCAAACCAATTAGATACACGGCCACAATTTGCGTCAGCAGAGCCTTTGTTGAGGCAACTGCGATCTCTGGACCAGCGTGGGTATAAACCACTGCATCTGATTCACGGGGAATAGTTGAACTATTTGTATTACAGATTGCTAAAACTCGAGCCCCCGCAGCCTTTGCGTGACGAAGCGCCATTAATGTATCCATTGTTTCACCAGATTGTGAGATAGCGATAACCAGAGTGTTTTTATTAATTATTGGATCTCTGTAGCGATATTCACTTGCAATCTCAACTTCAACTGAAATTTTTGCCCATCTTTCAATTGCATACTTTGCGATCATTCCCGCGTGATACGCCGTACCGCAGGCTATAACAACTATCTTCTCTAAAGATTTAATTTCTGCTGGCGTTAAATGAATTTCATCGAGCAATATCTGTTTGTTATCACTTAAGCGTGCAATTAAGGTATCGGCTACTGCTTTTGGCTGTTCAAATATTTCCTTAAGCATGAAGTGCGCGAATCCACCTTTTTGTGCCGCACCTGCATCCCACGTTATTTCATATTCTTTGGGGGTAACCGATTTGCCATCTAAGTCTGTAATTGAAACACTCGTAGGAGTCAGAGTGACAACCTGATCTTGCCCCAATTCGATAGCACGTTTTGTGTACTCAATAAATGCGGCAACATCTGATGCCATAAAGTTTTCATTCTTGCCCAAACCCACAACAAGTGGTGAATTTCGACGGACTCCGACAATCACATCTGGAGTATCAGCGTGAATCGCAACAAGTGTGAATGAACCACGAAGGGACTTAACTGCTTCGCGCATAGCAGCTGACAAATCTCCAGCGTGTTTCTTCCTTAAGTCGCTGAGCAAATGTGCAACCGATTCAGTATCGGTATCAGATGAAAAAGTATGACCTTTATTTTCCAGTTCGGCTTTTAACTCGGCGTAGTTTTCGATAATTCCATTGTGAATGACCGCTAACTTTCCATCGTTATCAACGTGTGGATGCGCGTTGCGATCGGTTGGTCCGCCATGAGTTGCCCACCGGGTGTGCCCAATTCCTGAATGCGCGGTTGGAATTGATGAAAGTGATTGTTCTAAGTTAGTTAATTTGCCTGCTCGTTTTTCGATAAACAGTTGATTTGGTGTACCCAATGCAATGCCTGCAGAGTCATAGCCGCGATATTCAAGGCGTCGTAACCCTTCGATTAAGGGCGTGATTGCATTTTGTGGCCCCGTATAACCCACAATTCCGCACACGTGCCTACCTCAATTCTTCTTTAACAATTTCGGCAAGTTTTTCGGCAATTTCTTTGGCGATGTTATCACTCTGGGCTTCTACCATGACTCGAACAAGAGGTTCTGTACCAGATGCGCGTAAAAGTATTCGCCCTTCTTCCCCAAGCTCTGCTTCATACTTTGCAACTGCTGCTTTTATAGGAGTTGATGAATCAAGTTTTGCTTTGAAAACTCCCGAAACATTTATTAAAACCTGTGGGAATCGATTCATAATTTTCGATAATTCTTGGAGAGATTTCTTTGAACGAGCCATCTCTGCAATTAACTGGAGCGCGGTCAGAAGTCCATCACCTGTGCCGGCGAATTCGCGCATAATAATGTGGCCAGATTGTTCCCCGCCTAATGTGTAATTATTTTCCAGCATGTTTTCAAGTACATAGCGATCGCCTACTGCTGTTTTAACAACATTGATTCCGGCTTCCTTCATCGCGATGAGAAAACCGAGGTTGCTCATAACGGTGGCAACAACTGTTGCTTCATTGAGCTTTCCGCGAGATTTAAATCCCTGCGCCAAGATGGCCAAAATAAAATCGCCATCAATAATATTTCCAGCGGCATCAATTGCGAGACAACGATCAGCATCGCCATCGTGGGCAATGCCAATATCAGCCTTGTTTTTAATTACCGCTTCTCGCAGAAAATCTAGATGAGTCGAACCCACACCATCGTTGATATTGAGACCATCTGGTTTGTTGGCAATAGCAACAACAGTCGCACCTGCCTTTTCAAGAGCAATTGGGGCGACGAATGAGGCTGCCCCGTTTGCGCAATCAACGATCACTTTTATTCCGGAAAGTGATACATCAATGCTTTTGAGTAGGTGTGCAATGTATTTTTCGCGAGCGCTATCGTCTTCAATTACGCGACCAACGTGAGCACCTGTTGGACGTTGCCACGGTTCGCCCATTCGCGCTTCAATCGCAGCTTCTAGTGAATCTGCGAGTTTTTCTCCACCTCGAGCAAATAATTTAATTCCATTATCTGGAGCAGGATTATGTGATGCTGAAATCATGACGCCTAAATCTGCGCCACTTTCTGCAACTAAAAACGCAATGGCGGGAGTAGGCAGTACCCCAACTCGGTAAACATCAACTCCTGCACTTGTTAAACCTGCAACAACTGCTGCTTCAAGGAATTCACCAGATGCGCGAGAGTCTTGACCAACAATGGCGCGCGGACGCTTGTTCTTATCTCCTAGAGATTCAAACAAGATGTGTGCTGCAGCAACG
>CAEUNI010000009.1_pt1 | contig 15573 bp, 10 predicted proteins | sample 7263831 | NCBI WGS metagenome assembly CAEUNI01 (sample SAMEA6814161, study PRJEB35770) | uncultured Candidatus Planktophila sp. | biome: Freshwater; feature: Freshwater reservoir; material: water | place: Czech Republic | collected 2017-06-27 | depth 30m m | reverse complement strand
TTAGCGCCCTTTGGAGATCTAGCACGCCAACACCCTGCAGGAATTATTGATCTATCCCAAGGAACTCCAGTAGATCCGACACCAAATTTTATTCAGCAATCTTTAGCCGAGCATTCAAACTCTCCGAGTTACCCACTTACTGCCGGAACGCCACAATTACGCGATGCGATCAACGAGTGGGCAGCAAAAAATTTAGGCGCAACGGGTGAATTCGATGTTTTGCCATTGATTGGATCGAAGGAATTTGTTGCATGGCTGCCAACATTCTTGCAATCCAAAAAAGTATTGATTCCGAAAGTCGCTTATCCCACCTATAACGTTGGAGCAATTCTCGCGGGAGCACAGGCAGTTCCAGTTGATATCGATGCAACGCAGTGGCCACAGGCTGATTTAGCATGGATTAACTCACCGTCGAATCCAACTGGTCGAGTTCATACAGAAGTCGAACTCACATCAGCTATTGAATACTCTCGAAAAAACAATACCCCAGTGATCAGCGATGAGTGTTACCTGGAGTTCGGTGACTCCAAAACACCAACTTCTATTTTAAATTACACGCAAGGTGAGAACTCAAATATTTTGGCTGTTCTTTCACTTTCTAAGCGCTCTTCAATGGCGGGATATCGCGGAGCCTTTGTGGTTGGAGATCCGGTTTTAATCAAGAAAATTCTTGAAATTAGAAAACATGCAGGAATGATGGTGCCGCTGCCAATTCAGCACTCCATAATCGCAGCCTTGGGGGATTCAAAGCATGTCAGCGAACAGCGGGCTCGATATAACGCTCGTCGAAAAAAACTATCCCCAGCACTTGAGTCTCTTGGGTTTAAAATCGAATACTCAGAAGCAGGTCTATATATCTGGTGCACGCGAGGCGAAGATGCGTGGAAATCTGTTGAAGCGCTCGCAACATTAGGAATTCTAGTAACACCAGGAATTTTTTACGGTGTAGATGGTTCAGAGTATGTGCGTATTGCAATGACAGCCACAGATGCTGCAATTGCAGAAGCTGCCGCACGCATCACAGATTCGAAGGTGTAATACATGGCTCTGGGGATACTTCTCGTAGGTGGAATGGGTACACGACTTATGCCATTAACTCGCGATACTCCTAAGCCAATGCTCCCAATCGCAGGTTTGCCAGTAACAGAACATCAATTAATGGCCGCGAAGCGCGCGGGTGTTACAACCATCGTCTTGGCAACATCTTATTTATCGCAAGTTTTTATCCCCTATTTTGGAGATGGTTCTCGGTGGGGCATGAACATTTCCTATGCGGTCGAGGAGACTCCACTTGGTACAGGCGGTGCAATCAAAAATGCCGCAGCGGAATTAAATCTTCCTGCAGGATCCGATGAACCAATAGTTATTTTCAACGGTGATGTTATAAGTTCGCATAATTTGGCCAAACAGATAAAAGAACACATAGATCACCAAGCTGATGTGACGCTACACCTAACCCATGTAAGCGATGCCAGAGCTTATGGCTGTGTGCCAGTTGATGAAAACGGCCGCGTAACTGCATTCTTAGAAAAAATGGAAAACCCAATTACTAACACAATCAATGCTGGCTCCTATGTTTTTCACCCTTCAGTAATTGACACAATCGCGGCCAATACTGTGGTCAGCGTTGAACGAGATGTGTTTCCCGCATTAGTGGCTGCTGGCAAAAAAATTTACGGTTATGTTGAGGATTCATATTGGCTAGACATCGGAACACCCGGAGCACTCCTTGCCGGATCAAAGTATTTAGTGGCGGGAGAATTCAAAGTATCTGCCACAGCTGTTATAGCGCCCTCGGCAGTTTTAAATGAAGGCACTAGCGTGGGGGATGCCTGCACCATTGAAGGCGATACCCGAATAAGTGGGAGCATTATTTGCCCCGAAGTCCACGTTGGCGCGGGGTCAGAGGTTGTAAACAGTTTCATTGCACCAGGAACTCTTGTGGCAGCAAATACGAAAATTATTGGAAGTTACTATTCAAATGAGTTGATTTCACCCTTAAATCTTTAGATTTTCTGCATTTCACGCTCAATATCTGATTCATCGGACTTGACTTACAGGGATTACAAGCGTGTAATTCTCTTTTAGTAGGCCACATCCACAAGGGATGAAGCCATGAATTACAAGGAGAATCGGACAATGCCGATCCGCCCACAAGATTCACAGAAGCAGGCACCTACTTCCTCTACTTCCCCTATTACATCTTCGAACACAATCCTCGGCTCGGGCCCAATAATTCAACTGGTCTCTGGCGAGAGCGTTGAGTTGTCGTGGCAAGAGCGCGCGCTTTGCGCACAAACAGATCCAGAAGCATTTTTTCCTGAAAAGGGTGGATCAACTCGCGAAGCAAAGCGAGTCTGTCTCTCATGTGATGTGCGTTCACAATGTTTGGAATACGCATTAGCTCATGATGAACGATTCGGAATTTGGGGTGGACTTTCAGAACGCGAACGCCGCCGTCTGAAGCGCCGTCCTGCTTAATCGCGCTCGCGCGATCCTGAACGAAAAACAGGTTTCCTTATGGCTGTAGCAGCCGCAGAAGATTTACGACACGTAACAGCAATTCTTGTTGTACATGATGGTGCGTTGTGGTTACCACAAGTTGTTGCGTCATTAACTTCTCAAAAACGTTCAATCAATCAAATACTTGCAGTAGATACTGGTTCAACTGATTCATCAGTAGCACTACTTAGAGGTGCGAGAATTCCTGTGCTCTCACTTGATCGTGAATCAGGTTTTGGTGATGCGATATGGGCAGCTATTCAAACATTGCCAACACCAACTTCTCCGGAAAATGAATGGCTATGGATCTTGCATGATGATTGCGCAATGCATCCTGAAGCTTTAGGGAAGTTACTTGATGCTCTGACCGAAAAACCACAAGCCATCATGGCCGGACCAAAATTATTAGGTTGGCATGACAAGTCACATTTATTAGAAATTGGAATCAGCATTGCATCCGATGGTGCTCGCTGGACTGGGCTTGAACCACACGAATACGACCAAGGTCAGCACGATGGAGTTCGCGATGTTCTTGCCGTAAGTACTGCAGGTGCTCTTGTTCGCCGAGATACATTTGTTGAACTTGGTGGATTCGATCCCATTCTTTCTCTCTTTAGAGATGATGTGGATTTTGGCTGGCGGGCAAGAGTGGCTGGACACTCGGTTATCGCGGTAAGTGATGCTAAAGGTTTTCATGCACAAGCTGCTGCATCAGAGCGACGTTCAGCCGATGTGAAAGAAGCTTTTTTACACCGTCCACTATTACTTGATCGCAGAAATGCTGCATATGTTTTGCTCGCCAATTCTTCCTTGTGGATGCTGCCGTGGGTAACTTTGCAATTGTTGAGCTCGGCAACGGCGCGCGCCATCGGATACTTACTCGCAAAGTTACCTGGTTATGCCAGCGATGAACTTTTGGCACTTGCAACACTAGTCATAAATCCTCGTGTATTAGCGAGTGCTCGTAAGTTTAGAAAATCCCACAGATTACTCTCTGCTCGAGTCGTGAAAGAATACATTCCACATCGGCGTCATCAAGTTCGAACTGCCATTGAAAGATTATTTGATGTAACCCGGGGCGCGTTACTTTCGAAAACAGTTGAAACAAATACGGTTCTTGACTCACTTAATGAAGATGAAGATTTGTTAACGCCTGCCACAACAGGTCGATGGTGGACAATTTTTAAGAAACCAAAAGTACTGGCTGGCTTTGCGATGTTGATTTTGATTGCAATTTGGTCTCGTCATCGGTACGGATCATTAGCTGGTGGGGCGCTTGTGCAAACTCCGGAAGGCGCAAGAGATCTGTGGCGCATGTATTTTGATTCTTGGCATCAAATAGGGATGGGAACGGACCAAGGGGCACCCCCGTGGCTAGCAATAGTTGCACTCGGGTCGACGATTTTTTTTGGGAAAGCGAGTCTCTTTGTTTCACTACTTTTCCTCTTTGCGCCACTATTTTTCATGCTTTCTAGTTACAGACTTTTTGCAAAGTTAACCTCACACAATTGGCTACGCGTTACCTCCAGTTTTTTCTATGCAATTTCTCCAGTTGCAGTGGCAAGTATTAACTCAGGCCGTATAGGAACCGTTGTAACCCTTATTCTTTTGCCGTACATCGGACTGCTGATAAAGGATTGGCTCGCCATTGAAAATATTTCATGGAGAAAGATTTATCTTTTATCTTTGATTCTCTCCATTTCATTCATGTTTTCAATGCAAGTTTTTATATACGTCACAGTCGCTACGCTAATAATTTCCATAAATGAATTTGTTAAATATGGAAATATTAATTTCTTCCACCAGCGACTCTCTCGACGTTTAACACTGGTTATTGCACCAATTCTTATCGCACTTCCATGGTCAATTCAGAGCTTATTGAATGTGAAGAATCTTTTACTCGAACCAGGATTAAACATTGCAGGTGGAGGACCGAATTTTGCATTACTTGCAAATCCCGGTGGTCCTGGTGCTATGCCTTGGTGGTCAATTAGCCCGGTTTCCTTAGTTCTATTTGTTGGGCTCTTCTCGTCCACTAAAGCAAGAATTATTTCTTACTTTGGAAGTGGTGCATTAGCGGCAGCAGTTCTGATCGGTTCACTCTCTATTTCCGGACACGGTAATTCATCACCAGTTCGCATCTGGACAGGTTCACTAATATCAATTGCAACTATCTGTTCAGTCGCTGCTGGAATTTTGGTACTAGATCGCTTGCGCGAAGTGCTTGTTGTTACAAACTTTCATTACCGCCACATTCTTGCTGGGCTACTCGTCATCGTTACTACTCTATATTCGCTCTCAACGATTTCTTGGCTCGTAACAGCGGGGGCGGATTCACCTACGCGGAGTACAAATTCTAAAATTTTGCCAGCTTTTCTTGGCGTAGAAGATAACGTAAAAACACTTGTGCTCCGTCAAGAAAAAAATAATGGCATTACAACTTTGCAATATTTCCTAGCGCGGGGTCACGATGTTCTTTTAGGAGAACCTGACAATTCTCCTGCCGAATCCCCAGAAATAACAAATGCCATCAGAGAAATTGCCAATGGGACTGGAATATCTGCATCTAAAGTTCTTGGTCGACATGGAATTAAATATGTTTTCGCGAAGAGTCCGACGAATAAAGAAGTAGTTCGAACTATTGATGGACTTGGTGGATTCGTTCGTGCATCTGCCACGGGTGCTGGAATCGTATGGAAAGTAAGTAATGCCCTAAGCCGGATCAATTTTATTGATGACAAGGGAAACGTATCTGAAATCCTGAGTACAAGTATCGGTACTCGAACACAGATTAATTCAGCAGGAACAATCCTGTTGACGGATTCTTACAGCAAATATTGGAAAGTTTTCCAAAATGGTCAGACTCTTGAGCGCACGAAAGATGAAAATGGATTTACACGGTTTACGGTTCAACAGCCAGGGGAAATCTCATTACTACATGACGGAACCAATCGACGTGGCATGCTTTCTTTGCAATTCATTTTTCTCTTGACGGTTGTAGTGCTCGCTGCACCAGCTGGTCGCAGGCGTCGGGAGATGTCAGAAAGTGAATTGACATGAAATTAAAAAGATTTTTGACCATTGCTATTACTTTGGGATTATTAATTGGAGTTTCAAATGTTTTAAATGGCTCAACCGCTCGCCAACAATTTTCTATGAGTTATCCATCCGTGGTGTGTCCCTCAACAATTAAATCTCTAGCTTCCCAAGTTTCAGTAGGTTCACCAAATACAAAAATCCGTCGAATAGGTTCTACTTCAGCGAAATTTGTAAAATCTCGTGCACTTCGTTTTCCCGTTCTCACCGATCCAATCCTTGTAGATGCGCAGGGCATCACGCCGATTGTTTGGCAGAGTCGGCCCGGATCGTGGGCAGGCGGAACAATTTGCTCAGATCCAGTAATAAGCCAATGGTTCGTTGGAGGTTCCGCCGATATCACGGCTCGCGGAAAACTAATTCTTGTAAATAGTGGGCTAAGTGAATCAGTGGCAGATGTTTACATTTGGAGTGCAACATCTCCCGCCAGCACTAAAGCGATTACAGTGAAAGCAAATTCTGTTGAAGCAGTTGGACTTGATTCACTCGCACCTGGTGAATCTTCCATTGTTATTCGAGTTGCCTCAAGATCTGGTCGCTTGAACTCTTTTATGGTGGATGAACGAGGAAAAGGTCTTCGCGCTTTGGGAGGGGATTTAGTCAATCCCAGTGTTTCACCCGCTAAACAAATTTATATTCCTGCAATTCCGATGCAACAAAAAATTAAAAATGCGCCTGCACAACAACTCAGAGTGTTGGCACCGGGGGATGCCGATGCAAATGTGAGCGTTGAAATTATGTCAGGTGATGGTCGTTTTATTCCTGTGGGATTTAATGAAATTTTGATTAAAAAAGGACAGGTAATGAATTTCCCTCTATCTCCTAAAGTGAGTTCATCGGTATACGGAATGAGAATCACATCTGATGAGCCAATAGTTGCCGGAGTATTTGCCAATGTTGGAAAAGATTTCGTATGGAGCACTTCTGTTCCGCCTTTGAGCCCCTTCACAATTGCCATGACTGGAATGTCACCGCTATTAGTTTTCATCGGTGAAAGCATTCGTGTGGATCTCGAAATCACCCTTACTAGCGGTAAGAAAATTCGCAAAAATATCGAAGGTAGTGACATTGCCTTTTTGCGCGTTCCTGCCAACTCTCGAAATTTAACTTTCTTGAGTGTTAGTGCTGATACCTACGGATCTGCTCTTCAATCATCGGTAAATGGCTTTGGGTCAATTCCATTAATAGCTGGAAGCGTCCTGACAAAATCGGCTGTTCCTACAGCAAACATTCGCGTTTTAAATCCTTGATAATCCCAAGTTTTTAGTACACACCCCACTAATCTTGTAGGCATGAGTACACGATATGGGCGCGCATGTTCGCGAACGAGTTGTCGACTCACCGCAACAATGACATTGACCTATAACTATGCAGATTCGACAGCGGTACTCGGCCCACTAGCAACTTTCTCCGAACCACATGCTTATGATTTGTGCGAAAAACATGGCCAGCGACTTACAGTGCCAAATGGGTGGAATGTAATCAAGGCATCCACCGATTCAGGCGATAGTGGACCATCACAAGATGACTTAATGGCAATTGCTGACGCAGTACGTGAAGCTGGATCAAAAGAAATTAGTAGTGAAGGCGTGCAAAGCAGTGCCAGTGCGGCAACTTCGCTTGGCCGTCGGGGACATTTGCGCGCAGTTCCGTCCTAGACTTATCACATGGGTTCGACTGAAATTCCAAATATTTTCAAGGCGTATGACATACGTGGTTTAGTTGGTACTGAATTATCTTCGGATTTCACATTTGCAACAGGTGTAGCTTTTGCCAGATTTATCATTCAAGAGCGCGAACCAGGAACAATTGTTATTGGCCAAGATATGCGCCCGTCATCGCCAGAACTTGCTGATGCATTCTCAGCGGGTGTTACTTCACTTGGATTAGATGTAATTCGTATAGGTCTGGCATCGACGGATATGTTGTATTTCGCAGCCGGAAAATTAAACATGCCAGGTGCCATGTTTACGGCAAGCCACAATCCTGCCGAATACAACGGCATTAAGTTATGCCTTAGCGGAGCCAGACCAATTGGAAAAGAATCGGGTTTGCTCACAATAGAAAATTTCGTTCGCTCAGGTTCTCCTGTTTCATTTGGACACATCGGACAAGAAAGTGAGCGCAATCTACTCTCAGAGTATGTTCAACATCTGCATACGCTTGTGGATGTATCAGCAATTAGAAAACTAAAAATTGTCATCGATGCAGGAAATGGCATGGCCGGTTATACCGCACCAGCTATTTTTGATAAATTAAACCTAGAAGTAATTCCTCTGTACTTTGAACTCGATGGGTCATTTCCAAACCATGAGGCAAATCCGATTGATCCTAAAAACCTTAAAGATTTGCAAAAAGCTGTCAAAAAACACGGAGCAGACCTTGGCCTAGCTTTCGATGGCGATGCCGATCGGTGCTTCTTGGTAGATGAAAATGGGGCAACGGTTAATCCTTCTGACCTAACAGCGCTTATTGCCCAGCGCGAACTAAAAATTCATCCTGGATCTTCAATTATTTATAATCTCATTTCATCGCGATCAGTTGCAGAAGTTATTGAAGAAAATGGGGGCGTAGCTCTTCGATCACGCGTTGGACACTCATATATCAAAGCGATGATGGCGGACAGTGGCGCAGTCTTTGGCGGCGAACATTCAGGACATTTTTATTTCAAAGAGTTTTGGAAAGCAGATTCAGGGGCGCTTGCAGCCCTTCATGCGATTGCAGCACTTGGAACTTCTAAGGGATCACTTTCAAAGTTGCTTAAACCGTATCAACGATATGTTTCAAGTGGTGAAATAAATTCAAAAGTTAAAGATGCCCAAAAAGCCATGAGCATTATTGAACAAAAATATGCAGAGCAAGCCGATGTGAGCATCGACCACCTTGATGGCCTGACCATCAATGGAGATACCTGGTGGTTTAACCTGCGCCCCTCAAACACTGAGCCGCTACTTCGACTCAACGTTGAAGCAAAGGACCGTGCCCGCATGGAAAAAATCAAAGATGAGGTACTCGCCACAGTTAGAAAATGAGAGCCTGAGTTCTCACTTTCTAAACAATGGCAGTAACCTAAGTCACTAGCAACCTAACACTGTAGAGCCCTACCCCTTAGGTCACGTCTAATTCATATAAGTACTTAACCTAAAAGGAGAACGTTCGTGAATTCACCAGTGACAGCAACAATTCCACGTCATGACATTGCAGATGCATCACTTGCTGCAGAAGGTCGCAAGCGCATTGAATGGGCAGAGCGCAACATGCCAGTGCTTGCACAGATCCGTGCCCGCTTTGAAAAATCACAACCATTTACTGGCGTGCGTATTGCAGCATGCATGCACGTGACTACAGAGACAGCAAATTTGATGCGCGTGCTTAAAGCAGGAGGCGCAGAAATTGCTCTGTGTGCTTCTAATCCTCTTTCTACACAAGATGACACAGCTGCAGCACTCGTTCACGAATACGGAATTAGCGTCTTTGCACGCAACGCTGTTGATCGCGATGGTTATTATTCACACATCAACGCAGCACTAGATATTGAACCTCACCAAGTATTTGATGATGGTTGCGATCTTGTTAATACATTACACACCACTCGTAAAGAACTTATTGGCAATATTGCTGGTGGTTGCGAAGAAACAACTACGGGTGTTATTCGCCTCAATCAGATGGCAAAAGATGGCGCACTTCAGTTCCCAATGATTGCCGTCAATGACACTGACACAAAGCACATGTTTGATAATCGCTACGGTACTGGTCAATCGACTCTTGACGCAGTTTTCCGCGCGACAAACTTCTTACTCGCAGGTCGCGTACTAGTCGTTGCTGGATTTGGATATTGCGGCAAGGGCGTTGCAGAACGCGCAAAGGGTATGGGCGCTGATGTAGTTATTACCGAAATTGATCCCACCAAGGCACTCGATGCAATGATGCAGGGATTCCGAGTTATGCCAATGGCGGATGCTGCAAAAATCGGTGATGTATTTATTACTGTTACTGGAAACCGTGATGTATTACGCGATGAGCACTTTGCCGTCATGAAAGATGGCGCAATCATGGCTAACTCAGGTCACTTTGATATCGAAATTGATGTTGCGTGGCTTGAGCAAAATGCGAAGAAAAAGAATGCAAAGATGCGTCACCAAACCGATGAATACGTTTTAGCAGATGGACGCCGCTTGCTTCTTATCGCTGAAGGCCGACTTGTAAATCTTGGAGCAGCTGAAGGACATCCTGCATCAGTAATGGATATGTCATTTTCAGATCAAGCACTCACAGCTGAATACCTGGTTAAAGAAGCAATGAATCTCGAACCAGGTGTTCACACAGTTCCTACATATATCGATAAGGAAGTTGCAAGTCTTAAACTCCAGAGTATGGGTGGAAAGATTGACGTTCTTACTCCTGCACAAGATATGTACCTGAACTCTTGGGAGCACGGAAGCTAATGACTTTGGTATTGGTCGTCGATGACGATCAGGACCTAGCAGAGATGCTTGGCATCGTTTTAAATGGTGCCGGAATAGATGTTGATTTAGTAAGCAGAGGTGACGAAGCTCTGGAGGTCTTTAGAAATAATCCTCCAGACTTAGTCCTTCTAGATGTAATGCTTCCAGGATTAGATGGAATAGAAGTTTGTAAGCAAATTCGCGCTGAATCTATGGTGCCAATCGTGATGCTCTCAGCAAAAGGCGATACTCAAGATGTTGTTCGTGGTCTAGAAGCAGGCGCTGATGATTACATGGTTAAACCATTTCGTCACCAGAGTGAACTAGTAGCAAGAATTAGAACTCGCCTACGAAAAACGAATACGGACATTGCTGGAGTATTAAATATTTCAGATTTAACAATTGATTTTAATGCACATGAAGTAAGTAGAGCGGGCAAAATTATTTCATTGACGCGCCTTGAATTCGATCTTCTTGTAGCTCTTGCTCGCGAACCTGGAAGAGTTTTCAGTAGAGCTTCGCTCTTAAGTGAGGTATGGGGATATAGACACTCAATTGATACGCGTTTGGTCAACGTCCATGTGCAGAGATTGCGCGCAAAAATTGAAATGGATCCTGAAAATCCTGAAATAGTATTGACTGTACGTGGAGTTGGATACAAAGCTGGAAATCAAAGTAAAAAGCAATGGGCTTAATCACTAGTCGCCTGAGAACTTCTTTATCTTTGAGAGTCTTGCTCTCAACAATTCTGCTCTCATCTGCTGTTATTTGGTTATCTGGATCAATCCTGGACTCACGCGTATCTGCAGGTGTCAAACAGGTCAACCTTGATTCGTCAATCAACGAAGCCCGTTCAACGATTGTTAGTGCGCGCTATAGATTGATTCTTGCTAAAGGTGGGTCTCCTAAAGAAATTGATGAGTTGATTAGTGAAATCGTTAGCTCAGCAACAACAGTTGGTGCACGTGCCAGTGGACGCGAAATCATGTTATTAAAAGAACCATTGGCAAACCCAACAGAAAAAGACTTCACGACAACCTCTAATCTTGTTGATCCCAATTCTTTACCAAAAGAATTCCGTGAAAAAGTTCGAAGTACATCAGAACTCAACTGGAGTTATATCACCATTAAATACGCAGGTGCTTTGCAGGTTTCGGCAATCGCAGTAGGAGACATGGTTTCAATTCCAAGATCCGGTGATTATGAAATGTACCTACTCTTTCCATTGACAAATCAGAATAAAACTCTGAGTTTAATTTCACGTTCAATCATTTTGGTCGACATCGCTCTTGTATTTCTCATTGGACTAATTACTTGGCTCCTCGCCAGGCAAGTGGTTCGACCGGTGCGTGAGGCAGCACGCATTGCTGAGCAATTCACATCAGGTGACTTTAATCAACGCATGAAGATAGTTCGCAAAGATGAAATAGCAACCCTTGGCGTTTCATTTAATGAGATGGCGGCTTCTATTCAAAAACAGATTATGCGTCTAGAAAATCTCTCACGTGTGCAGCAACGATTTGTTTCTGATGTTTCTCACGAATTAAGAACTCCGCTAACCACGCTACGCATGGCTTCAGAAGTAATTTACTCATCACGAAGCGCCTTTGATCCACAAATTGCACGAAGTGCTGAGTTACTAATCGGCAATATCGATCGATTCGAACGTTTGCTGGAGGACCTATTAGAAATCAGTAGATTTGATGCAGAAGTGGCGGTTTTGGAACCTGTGGATTTCAATCTAATTTCTCTCATCAGTGGATGCATTGAAGATTTAAAGTTAGTAGCGATGGAAAATAATACGCAAATAATTTTTACACCTTACAGCGAGAATTTATCAATAAATGCCGATGTACGACGCGTAGAACGAATCCTGCGAAATTTGCTCAATAATGCAATCGAACATGCTGATTCAAAGCCAATAAACGTGCAAGTGGAATATAACGATAATGATGTTGCCGTTGCGGTACGCGATCATGGTTTAGGAATTGATGAAAACTCACTCTTACGCATTTTTGATCGTTTCTGGCGCGCCGATCCTTCACGCTCGCGAATTCGCGGCGGTACAGGGCTGGGACTTTCCATTGCGCTAGAAGACGCTCGATTGCATGAAGGCGAGCTCGAAGTATGGGGTAGGCCAAATCAAGGTGCGCACTTTGTTTTAACTTTGCCACGTGTTGCTGGCAATCATATTGAATCTCGTTTAATTCGATTGGAACCCAAGGATTTAATAATCTAAATATCCACAGTTTTTAGAATGTGCAGGATATTTCTTTAGGCACGAAGCATTATGTAACGATGATTAAACCAAATTCGTTAAGTGAAATATTGTTTCCAACTCGTTGTTTTGGCTGTCGAGCTCTAGGGCCGGATATCTGTTCTAAATGCAGATTACTTTGGAGCCCACATCTTTATCGAAGCACTTTGGATTCAATGCATGTTTACTCTGCAGTTCTTTATTCTCCTGTCGCAAAGCGCATAATACTTTCAGCAAAAGAAAATGGAATAAAAGCGGCAGATGATTTAATCATTTATGCACTTACACATTCCCTAAAATTATTACTACGAGATTTTGAGATTGGAATCCTAGTTCCCGCACCATCTAGGAAAAGTTCAAACCGAAAGAGAGGAAGAGATTTCTTATCTGAGATCACTCATTCAATTGCTCACAGCGAATCACTTGATAGTATGGATTTACTGATTCATACGAGAAAGGTGAGAGATCAATCAGGACTCAATTCCCAAGACCGCGCTGAAAATATTTATCAAGCTTTGGCTATTGATAGGAATAAATTACCCAAACTCGGAGTTGATACTGATGTGATACTTGTCGATGACTTGCTCACAACTGGCGCGACACTACTTGAAGCCCGACGGGCTCTCCGGGTACGTGGAATCAGGGTTGTAGCGGCAATTACTGCTTGCCTCTCACCACCGCTAAGATAACCCAGTTACTTGGCCCGACTGCTTAAAACCTTTGAAAGGGTGATTTGATGCCAGCCTTTTTTGATCGCATTCTGCGCGCTGGCGAAGGCCGTATTCTTAAAGATCTCAGCAAATTAGTTGGCCAAATTAACGCCCAAGAATCTCGAATGATCGCGATGAGCGATGACGAATTACGCGAGCAAACGCAAACATTTAAAAATCGATTTGCACAAGGTGAAACTCTGGACCAATTACTTCCGGAAGCATTTGCCGCAGTCCGTGAAGCAGCGAAGCGAACTCTTGGACAACGTCACTACGACGTTCAACTCATGGGTGGAGCCGCACTGCATCGTGGAAATATTGCTGAAATGCGAACAGGTGAAGGAAAAACTCTTGTTGCTACCCTTCCGTCATACCTCAATGCACTTGCAGGTCGAGGAGTCCACGTTGTTACTGTCAATGATTATTTAGCAGAACGCGATAGCGAATGGATGGGCCGTGTTCATCGATTCCTGGGACTTAATGTGGGAGTAATTCTTGCAAACATGACTCCTGCGGAACGTCGCGAAGCTTACGGAGCAGATATTACGTACGGCACAAATAATGAGTTTGGGTTTGATTACTTACGTGACAACATGGCGTGGAATATGGATGATTGTGTACACAGAGATCATTACTTTGCCGTAGTTGACGAAGTTGACTCCATTTTGATTGATGAAGCAAGAACACCACTCATTATTAGTGGACCAGCAGATAAGGCAACCAAGTGGTACGTCGAATTTAGCCAAATTTCACAAAAACTTGAGCGCGGTCGTCACTATGAAGTTGATGAAAAAAAGCGCACTGTTGGAATTCTTGAAGAAGGTGTGACTCGAGTAGAAGAGTTACTCAAGATTGAAAATCTTTATGAAGCAGCCAATACTCCGATGATTGGCTACCTCAATAACTCAATTCGCGCCAAAGAACTCTTCAAACGTGATAAAGATTATGTTGTCATGAATGGCGAATTACTTATTGTTGACGAACACACTGGCCGAATTCTTGCTGGACGTCGCTATAGCGAAGGTATGCATCAGGCTCTAGAAGCAAAAGAACGCGTTGAAATTCAAGATGAAAATCAGACTCTGGCAACTATTACTCTTCAGAACTACTTCCGTTTATACGAAAAACTCTCAGGCATGACAGGTACAGCAATGACCGAGGCTTCTGAATTTCATCAGATTTATAAGCTCGGTGTTGTGCCTATTCCTACAAATCGCTCTATGGTTCGAATTGATCAAGCTGATTTAGTTTATAAATCAGAAGAAGGAAAATTCGCAGCTGTTACAGCAGACATTGTGCAGCGCCATCGCAAAGGACAACCAGTATTGGTTGGAACTGTCAGCGTTGAAAAATCTGAAGAGTTATCGGCCTTGCTTAAGAAAAGCGGAGTGCCACACGAAGTGCTCAATGCAAAACACCACGAACGCGAAGCTGCAATCATTGCCCGTGCAGGAGTTGTGGGGTCCGTGACAGTTGCTACCAATATGGCAGGTCGCGGTACTGACATTATGCTCGGCGGTAATCCAGAATTCATGGCCGACTTTGAATTACAACGAAAGGGATTATCTCCAGTTGATAATCCAAAAGAGTACGAAGCTGCTTGGCCAGATGAAATAGCAAAGCAAAAAGCGGCAGTTTCAAAAGGACATGATGAAGTCAGCGCACTTGGTGGCCTTTATGTACTCGGAACAGAGCGTCACGAATCAAGACGTATCGACAATCAGTTGCGTGGTCGTTCCGGTCGTCAAGGCGATCCTGGTGAATCTCGTTTCTACCTATCATTACAAGATGAACTGATGCGCAGATTCAATTCAGGTCTTGTTGAACGATTCCTCTCGGCTGCTGGAATTCCAGATGATGCGCCAATTGAATCTAAGATGGTTTCTAATGCAATTCGGTCTGCTCAAACACAGGTAGAAGCTCAAAACTTCGAAATCCGTAAGAATGTTCTTAAGTATGACGATGTCATGAATCGCCAGCGCGAAGTAATTTACGGTGAACGTCGCCTTGTACTCGAAGGTAAAGACATCAAGGATCAAGTAGCAGAGTTCATGAGCGAAACGCTAGATGCATATGTAGATGCTGCAACAGCAGATGGATTCGCCGAAGATTGGGATCTAGAAAAACTCTGGTCAGCTCTAAAGGTTATTTACCCTGTCTCATTTACTGTTGAAGATATTGAAAATGAAGTTGGCTCACGAGCAGGACTTGATTCGCAATTTTTACGCACTCGAATCCAAGATGATGTTGCAAACGCATATCAAAAACGTGAAGAGAGTCTGGGTTCGGAAGTAATGCGCGAATTAGAGCGCAAAGTTTTGCTCTCAGTTCTTGACCGCAAATGGAGAGAACATCTATATGAGATGGATTATTTGCAAGAGGGAATCGGGTTGCGCGCCATGGCCCAACGTGACCCACTCGTTGAATATCAACGCGAAGGTTTTGATCTTTTCACAGCGATGATGGATGCAATCAAAGAAGAGATTGCTAGCTATTTGTTTAACATCGAAGTTCAAGTTGAAAGTGGCAACAAAGTTCAGGCCAAGGGTCTCGAACAACCAGA
>CAEUNI010000008.1_pt1 | contig 15574 bp, 11 predicted proteins | sample 7263831 | NCBI WGS metagenome assembly CAEUNI01 (sample SAMEA6814161, study PRJEB35770) | uncultured Candidatus Planktophila sp. | biome: Freshwater; feature: Freshwater reservoir; material: water | place: Czech Republic | collected 2017-06-27 | depth 30m m | reverse complement strand
TTCAATGACGCACAACGTCAAGCAACAAAAGAAGCTGGCGAAATTGCTGGTCTTAATGTGCTTCGCATCATTAACGAACCAACAGCCGCTGCGCTCGCATACGGTTTAGATAAGGCTGATAAAGAACAAACCATTCTGGTCTTCGACTTAGGTGGTGGAACATTTGACGTTTCATTACTAGAAATCGGTGACGGAGTTGTTGAAGTTAAAGCAACTAATGGAGATAACAACTTAGGTGGAGATGATTGGGATCAAGCACTCGTTGATCACTTAGTTACAACATTTGGTTCCAAAAACGGAATTGATTTAACTAAGGACAAGATGGCGATGCAACGTGTTCGTGAAGCTGCTGAAAAAGCAAAGATCGAACTCTCATCATCACAGAGTGCATCAATTAACTTGCCATACATCACAGTAGATGCTGAAAAGAATCCACTGTTTATGGATGAAACAATCACCCGCGCTGATTTCCAAAAACTCACAGCAGCTCTACTAGAGCGTTGCAAGAAGCCTTTCCAAGCAGTTCTTAAAGATGCTGGAATTCCTATTGCAAAAATTCAAAGCGTTGTACTTGTTGGTGGTTCAACTCGTATGCCAGCAGTTGTGGATCTTGTCCGCGAATTAACTGGTGGGAAAGAACCTAACAAGGGCGTAAACCCTGATGAAGTTGTTGCAGTTGGTGCGTCACTACAGGCAGGTGTTCTTAAGGGAGAAGTTAAGGACGTACTTCTTTTGGATGTAACACCACTCTCACTTGGTATCGAAACCAAGGGTGGCGTGATGACACGTTTGATCGAACGCAACACAACTATTCCTACAAAGCGTAGTGAAATCTTTACAACTGCTGATGATAATCAGCCAGCTGTGCAGATTCAGGCTTACCAAGGCGAGCGTGAAATGGCTGCCTATAACAAGAAGTTGGGCATGTTCGAATTAACAGGACTTCCACCTGCACCACGCGGAATTCCACAGATCGAAGTGACATTCGATATCGATGCAAACGGAATTGTTCACGTTTCTGCAAAAGATCTCGGAACTGGAAAAGAACAGAGTATGACTATTACAGGCGGTTCTGCGCTTTCCAAAGAAGAAATCGAACGCATGATGGCAGATGCCGAATCACACGCTGAAGAAGATCGTCAACGTAAAGAGGAAGCTGAAATCCGTAACACCGGAGATTCACTTGTCTACCAAACTGAAAAGTTCTTGGCAGATAACGCTGACAAGTTCACTGAAGGCGAATCACTCGAGAAGAAAACTGAAACCGAGGCAGCACTTACTGAACTTAAGACAGCACTCGGTGGTGCAAACTTTGAGATGATTAAATCTGCAACGGAGAAAGTCTCAACTCTTAGCCAAGCGCTCGGCGCTGCTTTGTACGCAGCTAACGCTGCACAAGCAACACCGGATGCACCGGCTGAAGAGGGCGTTGAAGACGCAGAGATCGTTGAAGAAGCGTAATGTCTGAAGACATTAGCGTTGAAGAAGTTGTAACAGAGGCTGCACCGGATCAGGAAACTGATCCGGTTGCAGCACTTACATCTGATTTACAACGACTACAAGCAGAGTATGCAAATTATAAAAAGCGTGTAGAACGCGACCGCGCTCTTGCACACGAGCTTGCGATTGGTTCTGTGCTCGCTGAATTTCTCTCAGTCCTAGATGACATTGATCGTGCGGAATCACATGGCGAACTCAGCGGTGGATTTAAAGCCGTTGCTGATCAAATTAATACCGTCACAGCGCGCATCGGTTTAGAAAAATACGGCACAGAAGGTGAAGCCTTTGATCCAAATATCCACGAAGCACTAATGCATGACACTTCGGCAGAAGTTACCGTGCCAACTGCATCGAAGATTTTGCAACCAGGATATAAATTTAAAGAGCGCATCCTGCGCCCTGCTCGCGTAACAGTGACAGATCCAGAGAGCTAAGAGAAAACAGTGGCCGCTAAAGATTTATACGAAAAGGATTTTTATAAAATCTTGGGCGTATCAAAGTCCGCGACCCCTGATGAAATAAAGAAGAAATATCGAACTCTTGCGCGTGAATTACACCCAGATAAGACCAAGGGCGATGCAAAGCGAGAAGAAGAGTTCAAGGCTGTCTCTGAGGCTTATGACATCTTGTCCGATGTAAAGAAGAAAAATGAATACGACGAAGCACGATCACTCTTTGAACGTGGCGGATTTCGTGCACCTACAGGCGGACAAAATTTCCAAGGTGGAGATTTTGGTGACATGTTCGGTGGCGGAAACCCACAAGATATTTTTGCAAATTTATTTGGCGGAGGTCGACGTGGTCCACGTAAAGGACAAGATTTACAGACTGAATCAAAGATTTCATTTCGTGAATCTGTATTTGGTACAACATTAGAACTTCGATTATCTACAGATGGATTGCCTGCGCAAAATATTACGGCGCGCGTTCCTGCAGGAGTAAATGATGGTGCAAAAATTCGCGTTAAAGGAAAAGGTGCCACAGGTGAAGCTGGTGCTGGAGATTTATTTATATTGCTTCATGTAAAGCCACACCCTATTTTTTCGCGTAAAGGCGAACACATCACCATGACTTTGCCCGTGACATTTACTGAAGCGGCGCTCGGTGCTGACATAAAAGTGCCAACAATTGCAGGAGATGATGTCACTGTGCGTCTTGCACCAGGAACACCTAATGGCCGGGTGCTTCGTGTTAAAGGTCGCGGCATACATAAAGGTGGAACAACAGGAGATTTACTTGTCACGGTAGAAGTTCAAGTACCGCGTCACACAGAAGGCAAAGCTGAAGAAGCGTTGAAAGCTTTTGCAGAAGCCACATCACATGAAGATGTGCGTGCAGAATTTATTGCAAAGGCATCTCAATGAGCAACGAAAACACAACTCAACCTGATGACGACGCAGCGCTCTATGTAATTTCAATCGCTGCAGAGCTATCTGGCCTACATCCACAAACGCTTCGTCAATACGATCGCATGGGCTTAGTTTCACCGGAGCGCGCCACAGGTCGCGGACGCAGATATTCATTACAAAATATTGCCTCGCTGCGAACTGTGCAAAGACTCATCGGTGAAGGAATTAACCATGCGGGAATTAAACGCATCATCGAATTGGAATCTGCGATGGCAAACATGGCAATTGAAGTTGCCCACCTTCGTGTTGAAGTAGATGCACTCCTCAAGGAGAATCCTCCAAAGGGCCTTGCTATACGGCGCAAAAACCCAGTAATTGTTTACAAAGAAGAGCAATAAAAATAGATAGGCTCGCACCATGAGCACCCGCGAGCAGTTAAAAGAACAGATAATTTCCAAGGCCGTTGTACACGGCAAAGTTATTCTGTCTTCTGGAAAAGAAGCTGATTACTACGTTGACCTTCGTCGCGTGACATTGGATTCTGTTGCAGCGCCATTAGTTGGTCAAGTAATGTTGGATTTAACAAAAGATTTAGATTACGAAGCAGTTGGTGGACTGACATTAGGTGCAGACCCTGTTGCTACAGCGATGATGCACATTGCTGCCAAACAAGGAAAAAAGATAGATTCATTTGTTGTTCGCAAAGCAGAGAAAGCTCACGGATTACAACGCCGCATCGAAGGTCCAGATGTTGTTGGCAAAAGAGTTTTAGCCGTCGAAGATACTTCAACAACTGGTGGTTCAGTTCTTACTGCAGTTGAAGCGCTAATAGAAGCCGGCGCAATTGTTGTTGGTGTTGCTGTAATTGTTGAACGTGGAGCAGAACCAAAGATCAGAGAAGCGGGATATGAATACCGTGCCGCTTTTCAGTTAGCAGACTTAGGTTTGTAAATTAACTGTGGTGTTTTTTAGTCTGTCGCTCACGGAATATCTCAATTACAACCGGAATTAAAGATAGAACAACGATTAAGCCAACAATTGGCAAGATATATTTATCAACTGAGCCCTCTAGTTTTTCTCCCAGGATGTAACCTAAGAAAATCACGGATTGTGTCCAGATAATTCCGCCAATAAAGTTCCAGATAAAGAACGTGCGAGCTGGGATTTTTACGATTCCACACAATGGATTAATCAACGTTCTTACGAATGGAACAAAGCGGGCCAAGATGATTGCGCGGCCTGTGCCATATTTACGGAGCCATTTTTCAGTTGCGATTACTCGTTTGTGGTTAAAGAAACGTCCATCAGATCGATCAAATAATTTGCGCCCGTATGTCGCGCCAAAGAAATGGCCAGTTTGTGCGCCAAGGATTGCTGCAATTGGTGCGCCGATAAATAGTGCTACTGGATCCAAAGCTGCTCCACCTAAAATTGCAGCACCTGAACCAGATGCTGCAATACCGGCGATGAAAAGAAGTGAATCGCCGGGGAAAGCCAGGCCGATCAAGAGCCCGGTTTCAGCAAAAATAATTGCTAGAACTCCAATTAATCCAAGGTCTCCAACAATTGAATGGGCATCAAAGAGGGTCGAGAGATTCATGGCTTCAGCCTAGAGGGGCGCCTAATAGATAGGTGTATTTGCGTTTTTTGGGGGCGGTGTGCGTAGACTGCTACAACTTTGTGGGCCAATCGGGCCCTATTGCTCCTGGAGGAGACAACATGCGAGCTGCCAGCTCCCAATCACTAGTGACCGTAGAAGGCTCAAACCTGAACTACGTCTACGCCGTTCTAGCAATTTCATTGATCGCCCTAGGCATCGCCTGGGCACTTCGCGCCCAAGTATTGGCGCAGAGCGATGGCACAGCCAAGATGCGTGAAATCGCAGAAGCAGTTCAGGAAGGTGCAGCGGCATATCTCGCGCGCCAGTTCCGAACACTTTCATACTTTGTAGGAATTGTTTTTGTTCTTCTCTTTGCACTCCCTGGAGATATGGACATCCGTATCGGGCGTTCAATCTTCTTCTTACTCGGTGCAGGATTCTCTGCTCTCGTTGGCTATAACGGTATGTGGCTTGCTGTTCGTGCAAATGTTCGTGTTGCAGAAGCAGCTCGTAATAAGAATGGCGAAAAAGCAGTGCAGATCGCTTTTCGTACCGGTGGCGTAGTTGGTATGACAACTGTTGGTCTTGGATTAGTTGGTGCATCCCTTGTTGTAATTATCTACCGTGAAAATGCACCAGCCGTTCTTGAAGGATTTGGTTTTGGTGCTGCGATGCTCGCGATGTTTATGCGCGTGGGTGGCGGAATCTTTACAAAGGCTGCAGATGTTGGCGCAGACCTCGTTGGTAAAGTAGAAAAAAATATTCCAGAAGATGATCCACGTAACGCTGCAACAATCGCAGATAACGTTGGAGATAACGTCGGTGACTGTGCCGGCATGGCAGCCGACCTCTTTGAATCATATGCAGTAACACTTGTTGCAGCGTTGATTCTTGGTAAAGCAGCGCTAGGAGATGCCGGACTTATCTATCCATTGATCGTTCCTGCAATCGGAACCATCACTGCTGTAATCGGTATTTTCATTACACGTCTTCGCCCAACTGATAAGAATGCGATGCAAGCAATTAATCGTTCCTTCTTCATCTCTGCTCTTATCTCCGCAGTTCTCACAGGACTTGCAACATTTACATACTTGCCATCTGACTTTAAGTTACTTACTGGTCTTTCACCAGAAGCGATCATGTCCGCTGGAAATACAAACCCACGTGTTCTTGCATATGGCGCAGTATTAATCGGTATCGTGCTGGCAGCAGCTATTCAGGTTCTCACCGGCTTCTTCACAGAAGTTGGAAAACGTCCAGTAAATGATGTTGCTGCTTCCTCACAAACAGGCGCTGCAACGGTGATTTTGGCTGGTATTGCAGTCGGTTTTGAATCAGCTGTTTACAGTGCGATTCTTATTGCAACTGCTGTCTTCGGTGCATTCGCACTCGGTGGTGGATCGATTGTTCTTTCACTTCTTGCAATTGCACTAGCTGGTACTGGTCTTTTGACCACAGTGGGTGTCATTGTTGCAATGGATACCTTCGGTCCAATCTCAGATAACGCACAAGGCATTGCAGAAATGTCTGGAGACGTTAAAGGTGAAGGCGCACAAATTCTTACATCCCTTGATGCTGTTGGAAATACAACAAAGGCGATTACCAAAGGAATTGCAATTGCAACGGCTGTTCTTGCAGCAACTGCTCTCTTCGGTGCATTTACAGATGCAATCAAGAAAGCTGTTGAAGATGCAGGACAAGTTGCTGCAAACCTCGGTCTTGAATATCAAGGCGTTCTCGACGTTGCTAATCCACGTAACCTCGTTGGTTTGATTATCGGTGCCGCAGTTGTATTCCTATTCTCAGGTCTTGCAGTTAACGCGGTATCACGGGCTGCAGGTGCTGTTGTAATGGAAGTACGTAATCAATTTAAATTACATCCTGGAATCATGAAGGGCACTGAAAAGCCTGAATATGGCCGCGTTGTAGATATCTGTACACGAGATTCACTGCGCGAACTTGCAACACCTGGATTACTTGCAGTGATGGCACCAATTGCAGTTGGCTTCGGTCTCGGAGTTGGCGCACTCGGTGCATACCTTGCTGGCGCAATCGGCACCGGAACACTTATGGCTGTATTCCTATCAAACTCTGGTGGTGCGTGGGATAACGCTAAGAAGATGGTTGAAGATGGAAATTACGGTGGCAAGGGATCAGATGCCCACACTGCAACAATCGTTGGTGACACAGTCGGAGACCCATTTAAAGATACTGCTGGCCCTGCGATAAACCCACTTATTAAAGTGATGAACCTTGTTGGTCTACTTGTTACACCAGCAATCGTTTCACTTGCACTCGGTGGACACACAACTATCAACACAATCATCGGAGTTGTATCAGCACTGATTATTGTTGCGGCTCTTGTTCGAAACCGTCGTCAATCAACGTCGATCGAATATTAAAAACCGATAACTTCCCCGTTGTTAGGACTTCATGGCTAAAGAACTAAAAAAGCTGGTGATTGTTGAATCACCAGCTAAGGCACGCAAAATTGGCGGCTACCTCGGCGATGAATACATCGTCGAGGCTAGCGTCGGTCATATCCGTGACTTGCCTCAGCGCGCGGCGGATATTCCTAAGGAATACAAAAAAATTGCCTGGGCTAAAGAAGGTGTAGATATCGAAAATGATTTCGCACCACTTTATGTCATTAACCCAGACAAAAAAGCCAAGGTCGCCGAACTCAAAGAGTTAATGAAAGGCGCCGAAGAGTTATTGCTTGCAACAGATGAAGATCGCGAAGGCGAAGCAATTGCGTGGCACTTAGTTGAAGTCTTACAACCAAAAATTCCAATTAAGCGAATGGTTTTTAATGAAATAACAAAAGAAGCGATTCAAGCGGCAGTAGAGAACACGCGAGACCTCGACTATCACTTAATCGATGCACAAGAAACACGTCGCGTGCTCGATCGTCTCTACGGTTACAGACTCTCACCTGTTCTATGGAAAAAAGTTATGCCACGTATTTCAGCAGGCCGCGTGCAATCAGTTGCTACGCGCTTAATCGTGGAAAAAGAACGCGAACGAATGGCGTTTATTTCTTCTTCTTGGTGGGATTTAAATGCACAAACAGATCTTGGGTTCACCGCGCGCTTACTCACAGTAGATGGGAAAAAAGTTGCGGCAACCGCAGACTTTGGTGCAGATGGCTCCGTTAAAGAAAAATCACTTGCAAATATTTTGTTACTTGATGAAAAAGGTGCACGCGCACTCGTTGATTCACTTAAAGGAACACCATTGACAGTTAAGTCAATGGAAGAATCTCCACGCACTGAAAAACCAAAAGCGCCATTTACGACTTCCACACTTCAACAAGATGCTGGCTCACGTCTTGGTTGGGGCGCACAAATCACAATGCGCGTTGCACAACGACTGTATGAAAATGGTTACATCACATACATGCGTACGGATTCAATTAACTTATCCCAACAAGCAATCAGTGCAGCACGCGCATCTGCAAAAGCGTTATACGGCGCAGACCACGTTGCTGATGCACCACGTGTGTATCAAGGAAAGTCAAAGAACGCACAAGAAGCGCACGAAGCGATTCGCCCAGCAGGAGATTCATTTAAAACGCCTGGCGAATTAGCGCCAGAGCTTTCACGTGATGAATTCGCGCTGTATGACCTAATCTGGAAGCGCACTGTCGCATCACAAATGGCTGATGCTAAAAAAATGCAGATGCGCGTTGATTTTGATGCAACAACTAATGATAAAAAAGAGACAATCTTTCGCGCAAATGGATCTGTAATTACTTTCCCAGGATTTCTCGCTGCTTATGACGACATCGTCGAAGAAAAACCAGATGAAGAGTCAGAAGATAAGCGCTTACCTGCAATGACAGTCGGACAGGCAGTAAAAGTCAATGAATATAACTGCGAGGGCCATGAGACAAAGCCCCCTGCTCGTTACACAGAGCCAACACTTGTAAAGAAGTTAGAAGAGCTCGGCATCGGTCGTCCTTCAACCTTTGCATCCATTATTCAAACAATTCAAGATCGCGGATATGTTTATAAGCGCGGTCGCGCACTCGTTCCAACATTCTTAGCCTTCTCTGTCACAGGATTGTTAGAAACACACTTCACGAAATTAGTTGATTACGAATTCACAGCCAGCATGGAAGAAGATCTCGACAAGATCGCAGCTGGTGAAGCAGGCCGTGTTGATTGGTTGCGAGACTTTTTTTATGGACACGATGGGCAACCAGGACTAAACGAATTATCTGCAGATCTTGGTGCAATTGATGCGCGCGAAGTAAACACAATGCGCCTTGCACCAGATATCGAAATTCGTGTTGGTCGCTACGGTGCGTACTTGCAACAAGGTGAAGGTGAAACTCGCAAGCTTGCAAATATTCCAGAGACGATGGCGCCAGATGAGTTGACACTAGATGCAGCAATTGAAATTCTTGCAAAACCATCAGGAGAGCGCGACCTCGGCATTGATCCAATAACTAACTTGCCGATTATTGCTAAATCAGGACGCTTTGGTCCATACATCACAGAAGTTTTTCCAGTAGAAGTTGTGCCAGAAGGAGCTAAGAAAAAGCGCAAAAAAGCAGATGCTCCAAAACCAAAGACGGCATCACTACTTTCTACGATGACTCTCGATACCGTGACATATGAAGATGCAATTAGATTGCTTTCGCTACCACGCACATTAGGTACTAACAGCGCTGGCGATGACATCACTGTACAAAATGGTCGCTATGGTCCGTATTTAAAAGCTGGCGCCGATTCCCGCACACTCACATCAGAAGATCAGTTGTTTTCAATTTCATTAGATGAAGCACTAGAAATTTATTCGAAGCCAAAAGAGCGTCGCCGTGGTGTTGCAAAACCACCACTTAAAGAACTTGGAAAAGATCCCGCAACAGAAAAAGAAGTTATTCTTAAAGATGGTCGCTTCGGCATGTATGTCACAGATGGTGAAACAAATGCAACGCTTCGCCGTGGTGACACTCTTGAAGCCTTAACTCTTGATCGTGCACTCGAATTACTTGCAGGCCGACGTGCGTGGGAAGCAGAAAATGGACCATCTCCAAAGAAGTCTCGCAAGAAGGCGGTTGCAAAGAGTCCTAAGGCTAAGGCGCCATCTCTGACAAAGAACACAGTCAAAGCTACTGGTAAGAAGAAAGCCGCTAAGAAAGAATCATCTACATGAGTTCACTGCCAAGACCAGCCGCGCCCGCACAGGACGAGACGCGCGGTGTTCTGGCGATTCCAGCATTTCGAAAACTCTGGAACTCAATGGTTTTTTCTTCCCTTGGTGATTGGCTCGGATTACTCGCAACTACTGCGCTAGCGCAACAACTCTCGGGAGATAGTTATGCAAAGGCAAACTTTGCAATCGCTGGTGTATTTATTGCGCGCTTATTACCTTCAGTTTTCTTAGGACCAATAGCAGGTGTTATTGCAGATCGCTTTGATCGTCGCAAACTTATGGTTGTATGCGACATTTTGCGGACAGCACTTTATATTTCTATTCCAATCGTTCATAATTATTTCTGGCTCTACACCGCAACAATCTTGGTCGAGTGTATTACTCTCTTCTGGTCACCTGCCAAAGATGCATCAGTACCTAACCTTGTGCCACGCAACAAATTAGAAAGTGCAAATCAAGTTTCATTACTTGCCGCTTATGGAACAGCACCAATTGCTGCAATCATCTTCTCAATTCTTGCTCTTTTTAGCAGCGCACTCGGTGCACTCTTGCCATCCTTTGCAGGTAACGCGGTCGACATCGCTCTTTATATAAATGCAGCAAGTTTTGCCTTTGCCGCATACACAATTTGGGGATTACACGAGATACCAAAAGCAACTGCAGATAAGAAAGGTTCCGAAACTGGTGTTGCCAAATCACTCTTGCAAGGTTGGAAAGCAGTTTCTGAATCAAAAATTATTCGCGGTCTTATTGTTGGCATGGTCGGCGCCTTCGCTGCAGCGGGGGCAGTGATTGGTCTTGCACGTACATTCGTAGGCGACCTGGGCGGTGGTGAAGCTGCGTATGGAGTTCTCTTTGGTGCAGTCTTTACAGGCCTAGCACTTGGTATCGCAGCGGGACCAAAAGTGTTTGCGCAATTCTCACGTAGGCGTTTATTTGGCGCATCCCTTACAACTGCAGGCTTATTCCTCGTATTACTTGCACTGATTCCAAATTTAGTACTTGCGGTATTCATTGTTATTTTTCTTGGTGCGTTCTCCGGAATTTGTTGGGTTACAGGCTTCACTATGCTCGGTATGGAAGTACACGATGAAGTGCGCGGTCGCACTTTTGCATTCGTTCAATCACTTATTCGGGTCACATTGGTTGCGGTACTTGCGATCTCACCTCTTATTGCCGCCGCTTTCGGCCAACATACATATAAGTTTCAAAACACAGAGTTGACCTATAACGGCGCACAAATCACATTTCTTATTGCTGGATTCATTGCCGCAATTATTGGATCCATTTCATTTCAACAGATGAAAGATCGCCCTAATGTTTCATTATGGTCAGACATAACAAATGCAATTAAAGGTGAACTCGGTTCAATTACAGGCGCCCCAGTTCAAGGCATCTTCATCGCATTTGAAGGCGGAGAAGGAACAGGAAAATCAACGCAATCCAAATTACTAAAAAAATGGCTAGAGAAAGAGGGCGAAGAAGTTGTACTTTCTCGTGAGCCAGGTGGCACAGATTTAGGGCAAGGACTTCGAAAGATTTTGCTTGGACATGAAACCGGTGCAATCTCGCCCCGCGCAGAAGCGCTGTTATACGCTGCAGATCGCGCGCATCACGTTTTTTCAATCATTAGACCAGCACTTGATCGCGGCGATGTTGTGATTACTGATCGCTACTTTGATTCATCCATTGCTTACCAAGGTGCTGGTCGAGTTCTGGCACCAAATGAAGTCGCACGTATTTCTCGGTGGGCTACAGAATCACTCTTTCCAACGCTAACAATAATTATTGATATGCCTGCAGAAGTCGGCCTTGGCCGACTCAAGAGTCACGATCGTCTTGAAGCCGAACCATTAGCGTTTCACGAACGTGTACGTACTGAATTCTTACAAATTGCCGCCCTTGATCCAGAACGTTATTTGATTGTTGACGGTCTACAAGAAGTTGATGAGATTCATGCACAAATTGTTGAGCGAGTCAGTGAATTGTCTTTGCTAAAGCGTAATGTGCGAGATGCTGATGGTAATCGTCTGCTTAAACCAATTCGCCGGGTAATGAAGAAGAAATAGAAAAATGAACGTCTTTGACTCACTTGTCGGACAAGAACATCTAATCGCAAAGTTGCAAGGTGCGATTCAATCTGCAAAAAACAACGAAGAAACACAAGAGATGACACACGCATGGGTTTTTACTGGACCACCCGGTAGCGGTCGTTCCAGTGCAGCTATTGCATTTGCACAAGCACTTGTTTGTCCCACACTCGGATGCGGCACTTGCAATGCATGTTTGTCAGCTGCAAATGGTGGACATCCCGACGTCGAAATTATTCGTACAGAAGGTTTGTCTATAAAGATTGATGAAGTTCGAGAACTACTTACACGTGTTGCGTGGGCGCCTTCTATGGGTGGATGGCGAGTTGTTGTAATGGAAGATGCTGACCGATTAACCGAATCAGCAGCTAATGCACTTTTGAAAGCAATTGAAGAACCTGGAAATCGAACTGTCTGGTTACTTTGCGCGCCAACCCTGCATGATGTATTGCCAACAATTCGTTCTCGCTGCCGTCACATGCAACTTGTCACACCTAGTACACAAGATGTTGCAGCAGTTTTGCAATCGCGTGACGGGATTGCACCTCAGATGGCTGATTTTGCGGCACGCGTAAGTCAAGGGCATATTGGTAGAGCCAAGTACATTGCCACGAACGAACACGTGCGCAGCAATCGTAAAGTAATCATGAACCTTGTTTTGCACATAACGAATGTCTCTGAAGCATTTAAAGCGGCGCAAACACTAGTTGATCTTGCAACCGAGGATGCAAAAGCAGCCGCCGAAGTACGAGATGAGAAAGAACAAGAGGAATTAGCGCAGGCTTATGGCAAAGGTGCGACGGGTCGCGGCATGGCAACGGGTGGATCTAAAGCACTGAAAGAACTAGAAAAAGAACAGAAGACTCGCACTACTCGAATGGTGCGTGACTCACTAGATGCAGCGCTGCTAGATATTGCTACGTTGTATCGCGACATTATGTTGATTCAATCCGGTCACACAGATTCGCTAATCAATATTGAAATGGTGGAAGAAATCCGAGCGCTAGCAAATATTTTGCCCGCTCATCGTACAATTCAAAAGATTGATGCAATTATGAAATCGCGGAAAAATCTTGGCTATAACGCAGCGCCACTACTTACTATCGAAGCGTTGATGTGCGCACTCGTTTAATCACTTTAATCACTATCTGTGGGTTATTTCTCACTGGATGCGTACAAGAAGTAAAACCTTTGAAATTAGCAACTCTTCAGGATTTTCAATCACAACCAATTAAATGGCGCACATGTTTTGACACACTTTTGTGCACGGACGTACTAGTTCCGATTGATTACGAAAACATAAAACTCGGCACCTTTAAGATTGCAGTGCTCAAACATGAAGCCTCAAATAAACAAGACCGTGTCGGCTCTATGTTCGTGAATCCTGGTGGCCCTGGTGCATCCGGCATTGAATACGCCTACGCAGCTGAATACATAGTCAGCCCAGAGCTTTTAGCACTCTTTGACATCGTCGGTTTTGATCCACGCGGAGTGGGGAGCAGCGCCCCTATTCGTTGTTTAACCGATGATGAGATGGATGCTAATTACGCTTCGGATTCAAAAGCTGACAACGCACAAGAGTTTGAAATGATGGTTAAAGAAACTCAGGTTTTAGTCGCAAAGTGCGAGAAAAACACAAAGAATCTAAATTCATATAGCACAGAAAATACTGCGCGAGATATGGATGTAATTCGTGCGGTGTTAGGTGATAAAAAACTAAATTATCTTGGTAAGTCATACGGAACGTATCTTGGAACAATTTATGCTCAATTATTTCCGGACAAAGTTGGCAGACTTGTTTTAGATGGTGCGATAGATCCACATGCAACTCCCCTGCAACAATCGCTTACCCAAGCAATTGGTTTTGACAATGCTTTGGATGCCTTTCTCAAGGATTGTTTACAGTTAGATTCATGTCCACTTCCAATAGATGCTACGACAGAGTACTTCACCGAGTTATTTAATTCAGTTGCAAGAAAACCACTAACAACTCGCACAAAACGTGTAGCAACAGAATCACTAGTTGTGCTCGGTACCGCATCTGCGCTGTATGACAACGAATCCGGCTGGCCGATGCTTCGTGTTGCACTAAAGCAAGCACAAACAGGCGATGGGTATATGTTCCTATCGCTCGCTGATGCATATACAGGCAGACAACCCAACGGTACATATCCGAACAATGAAGGGGATTCAGGATTCGTAATTGATTGTCTAGATTGGAAAGATGAACGCACTAACGAACAAATTGCTCAAGATGCGGAACAATTTAAATTACAAGCGCCTGTTTTCGGTCCCTATCTTTCAGCCTCTGGTATTTCTTGCAAATACTTCAAGGGAGTTAAACCACCGATAAAAATCAAACAGATTAAGACTTCGCCGATTGTTGTTATTGGAACGCTCCGCGACCCAGCCACACCGTATTCATGGTCGGTCGCACTCCATAACCTGATCACTGACTCGTTGTTAATTACATTCGATGGTGATGGCCATACTGGTCACGGACGCGGATCGTCCTGCGTTGATGAAATTGTGGATACATATTTTATTACCGGCAAAATCCCTGCTACAGACCAAAAATGTGACCTAAGCACAGCTCTTTAACTCTTGTTTCACGCACACTAAATGGTAAAAAGCACCCCATCTCATAGGGTTAGATTTACCCATGCGCCTAGACCATGTCTCATATGTAACTTCCCATGATCAGCTAGCTGACACCGTTCAACGTCTTGGAGCTCGCCTTGGCAGCACATTTGTTGATGGCGGTATTCATCCACGCTTTGGTACACGTAACTTCACACTTCCATTGCAAAATGGTCACTACCTAGAAGTTGTTTGTCCGCTCGATCATCCTTCATCTGACTCAACACCTTTTGGTAAAGCTGTTTCACAACGCGCAGCAGAAGGTGGCGGATGGCTCACATGGGTTGTTGCAGTTGATGATGTGTCAAAAATTGAAAAGCGTTTAGGTCGTCCAGCAGTAGATGGTCATCGCACAAAGCCAGATGGAAAAGATTTAGCGTGGAAACAAATTGGAGTTCTTGGAACACTAGAAGACAAGCAACTTCCATTCTTCGTTGAATGGCTATCACTTGATCATCCATCTACAGATGGAAAAGCAATTGCAAAAATCGTTAAAGTCGAAATAGCTGGTGATGAAAAAACTATTGCCGAGTACCTTGGGTCTGACCTTAAAGCCGCAATCGGCTCCGACGTTGAAGTTGAGTGGGTTTCAGCTGCTTCAAACGACGGCGACTCCGGAATTGTTGCTGTGCACGTTTTAACACCTAGTGGTGTTGCAAGACTCGACTAAATAATTTAGCGAGGACGTCGCCTACGTTGACTTGAATTTGGTCTTGGGCGCTTTCCACCACTACGCGCAGGTCCACGGGACTCAGTGATAGGCGCGATGTAAGGAATTCCACTCGGCTCTTGTGCACCAGTGATCGTCATTAATTCCGCGTCATTTGGTTTTACTCCGACGAATTTTGGTGTTACACCCGCACGAGAAGTTAATCCCTTTACTGATGTTTGTTGTTTCGTTGTTGCAAGAAGAACTACTCCACCAGCTTCGCCGGCACGCGCTGTACGACCAGAGCGGTGTAGATAATCTTTGTGATCTGTTGGCGCATCTACGTGGACAACAAGTGAAATGCCATCTACGTGGATACCGCGGGCCGCGACGTCGGTTGCGACAAGGGCTGCGTTTTCTTGTTCTTTAAACAATTTGAGTGTGCGAGTGCGCACCGCTTGTGACTTACCACCGTGTAGCGCACCGACTGGTACACCAGCTTTTGCGAGGTTGTCGGCAAGACGATCAGCACCACGTTGAGTCTTAACAAAGAGAATTGTTTTTCCATTGCGTGCTGCGATTT
>CAEUNI010000007.1_pt1 | contig 16300 bp, 14 predicted proteins | sample 7263831 | NCBI WGS metagenome assembly CAEUNI01 (sample SAMEA6814161, study PRJEB35770) | uncultured Candidatus Planktophila sp. | biome: Freshwater; feature: Freshwater reservoir; material: water | place: Czech Republic | collected 2017-06-27 | depth 30m m | reverse complement strand
GTCATCATCATGACTACAAACCTTGGAACACGCGATATCTCAAAGAGTCTTGGACTTGGTTTTGCAAACACTGATGATGATCTAACAAATTACGAGCGCATGAAGGGCAAAGTCAGTGACGAACTTAAGTCACACTTCCGTCCAGAATTCCTCAACCGTATTGATGATGTCATCGTCTTCCACCAGCTCACGAAGGATCAAATTATTCAGATTGTTGATCTAATGATTGCAAACCTTGATGAGCGTTTACGTGCAAAAGACATGGGCATCGAATTAACAACGGCTGCCAAGGGATTACTTGCAGATCGTGGTTACGATCCACTACTTGGCGCACGTCCACTTCGTCGCACAATTCAACGCGAAATCGAAGATGCTCTCTCAGAGCGTATTCTCTTTAGCGAACTCAACGCTGGCGAAATCATCGTTGTAGATGTTGAAGGCGAAGGTGCCGAAGCTAAGTTCACATTTACAGGTGCACCAAAGTCTGCAACACCAGATTCACCTGAGAATTTAGCGGAAGCTCCAACCGCTTAACTAGGTAACGAGTATTTATTTCTGGCCGATTGGATTATCAACCCATCGGCCAGAAGTGTTTCTAATGCCTTTTCTACTTGTGATTCAAGTATCCATAATTTTTTAATCTCTTTTTCCGTGAGTGAATGATTATCACGAAGTGCTTGCACAATAATTCCGCGGCACTGTCTATCGGTGCCATTCCATGCTTGCGTGCGCTTTGGTTGATTTGATGGTGGGTAATTAAGAGATCTCCACTTACAGGAATCAGAGACCGGACATATTTCACACTTAGGTTTTTGCGCCGTACAAACAAGTGCACCGAGTTCCATAGTTGCTGCTGCCCAGATGTGTGCATTTTTCTTTGGCACTAACTCTGCTCTTGCTGCACGCTCTGTTTTATTTGGTGCGGTAGTTGGTGATTGAACACCGTCATATATGCGAGAGAACAAGCGGCGAATGTTGATATCTAAAACGAGTGAGCGCTCTTTGAAGGCAAATGCCATAACTGCGGCGGCTGTGTAATCGCCTACGCCAGGTAATTTACGTAGCTGAATTTCATTATCTGGAACCTTGTTATTGAAATCTGTCGCGATCACTTGCGCGCATTCGCGCAGGCGAAGTGCCCGACGAGGATATCCAAGGCGACCCCACTCTTTTATAACATCGGCCGGAGACGCTTTCGCTAAATCTTTTGGAGATGGCCAACGTTTCATCCAGATGTGCCAAGTGGGCTCGACTCGTGCAACTGGTGTTTGTTGCAACATTATTTCTGAAACCAAAATGCCCCATGCAGTTGTACTTCGCCACGGTAGATCACGTTTGTTCTTTTTAAACCAACTAGTGATCTCTTTTTCTAAATGGCTCATTCGCCGTTAATTTTTACCCTAGTCAGTGCTTGATCAAGACGAGAGACTTCTACGATTTCCATGCCAGCAATCTTTACATCAGAACCAGCAGGAACAAGTGCTCGTTTAAATCCAAGACGAAATGCTTCAGCAAGTCTGCGCTCTACACCGCTAACTTTTCTAATTTCTCCAGCTAATCCAACTTCACCGATAGCAACAAGATCTGCGGGTAGCGCTAAACCCTTTGCCGCAGATGCGACAGAGAGTGCAAGTGCGAGATCAGCTGCTGGTTCGGACATTTTCATTCCACCAACAGTTGCTGCATAAACATCGCGGCCGCCGACTTTTACATGTGCGCGTAATTCGAGAACAGCAAGAGTCATTGATGTGCGAGCAGAGTCCAAACCACTTGTAACACGTCTAGCGTTACCGAAATCATTTTCACGCCCCGCACTCACAAGAGCTTGTATCTCTGCAAGTAATGGTCTGCGTCCTTCTAGTGTGACGGTTACGCATGTACCAGGTACTGGTTCGCTGTGGCGAGAAGTAAAAAGTCCAGTCGGATCTAAAACACTTTCGATTCCTGTATCGCTTAAGTCAAAGCAACCAACCTCATCACTTGCACCAAATCTATTTTTAATCGCACGAATCAAGCGAAGACGCGAGTGACGCTCGCCCTCGAATTGCAAAACAACATCGACGATGTGTTCGAGCATGCGCGGACCTGCAATAGATCCGTCTTTTGTAACGTGACCAACTAATAGCAATGTAATGTCGCGATCTTTACAGATACGAATAAGTGCACCAGCAACTTCGCGAACTTGTGTGACACCGCCAGGTGCGCCATCTGCTGCTGCAGATCCAATTGTTTGAATACTGTCGATGATCAATAGTTGTGGTTTAACGATGTCAATGTGAGAGATGACAGCACTGAGATCTGTTTCGGAGGCTAAAAATAATTCGGGATCAATTGCTTTAATGCGTTCTGCGCGCAAACGAACTTGTGAAGATGACTCTTCACCACTTATGTATAGAGCGCGAATTCCCACTTTTGCTGTTTGTGCAGCAACAGAAAGAAGGAGCGTTGATTTACCAACACCTGGTTCGCCCGCTAATAAAATTGCGGCACCTGGAACGAGTCCGCCACCGAGAACCCGATCTAATTCGCTGACTCCAGTTGGTTTCGCGCTTGCTGCTGAGAGATCAACATCGCCAATTGGTGTCGCCTTATGTGTAACCGCACCCGGAACGAGTGATAGACGTTTAGGAGCGCCGATTTCTTCGACAGTGCCCCATGCCTGACACTCTCCGCAACGGCCGACCCATTTATTCGCACTCCACCCACATTCGGTGCAGCGAAACGGATCCTTCTCAACCTTTGCCATGGCGCTTAGCCTAGAGGCAAGTGCCGACTATTTGCCTGCCGCAATTGTTGCTGGGTGTTGAATAACAAAGAGCGGAAGTGAACGTTTTTGTGCATCTTTAATGCCGGCTATGCGCTGATCACATAGTTTGGCTAGAACCGCATACGCCTCTTTACCCATAAGTGCTTGGAGTTCGGTTTTATTTGAAATATAAACTGGTTCTTTTCCAACGTGAGCTTCAGTGTTGCTAGTGCAATACCAATCGAAATCTTCTCCGCCATCGCCCCACGCAAGACGCTCGTATTCTCCGATAACTGTTACGGAAATTTCGCGCTCGCCGAATTCGCGAACTTCATAAGAACGGCGAAGAGGTAATTGCCAACATACATCTGGTTTTGTATCTACGAAGTGAATTTTTTCTTTTTCTGCTAAGTGATGAAGAACGCAACCAAATGATCCAGTGAAACCTTCTGCTTCATGTCCCTTGCGATTCAGGAAGATGCACGCGCCATCAACGGTACGCGTCTTTCTTTCTTTATCTTCATCTTTTTCTGAAATTCTTAAATTTCCGCCAGATTTTTTTGGCTGTGCTTCATCAAAGAATTGCCACATTTGTGGTGTTAGTTTTTGAGCTGCAATTAATGTGCGAGCCTCATCTTCTTCATCTGAATACATTGCACCCTCTGTGCAGCAGCCATCATTTGGTCGATCTTTAAATACACCTTTGCAACCATCGCCATAAATACAGGTCCAGTTAGAGGTTAACCAAGTCAGGTCACACTTAAATATTTCTTCTGCATCATTCGGGTCGGTAAATTCAACCCAATCACGTGCGAACCCAGGCTTTATTTCAGACATAGTTGCAGAGCGTACAGGTATCCTTAGCAACATGAGTACCGAAACAAAGTCGCTACAACCTTCACAGGTTGGTGTTATCGGTGGAGGAGTTATGGGCGAAGCACTCATTGCCGCCCTCATTAAATTTGGTATCAAGGCCTCGTCAATTTGTGTCACTGAAAAGCGTGAAGATAGAGCTAAAGAGCTCATTGCAGGCTATGGAATCTGTGTCTGCGATCTTGCAACTAACGTCAGCGCCAGCGATGTCTTGTTATTGGTTGTAAAACCACAAGATATGGCATCAGTTTTAAATGAAATCAAAGAGTCAATCAAGGCTGGTGCGCTCGTCATTACATTTGCAGCGGGCAAGAGCACTTCATTTATCTCATCCAACCTGGGTACAGATAATCCTGTTATTCGAGTGATGCCAAATACTCCTGCACTAGTTAGTGTCGGTATGTCAGGCATGTCACGTGGTGCCGGTGTAAGCGATTCAGAAGCTGCATTTGTTAGCGCATTCCTCAGTGCAACCGGAAAAGTTGTTGAAGTAAGTGAAGATTTGCAAGATGCCATTACCGCAACGAGTGGATCCGGTCCTGCGTACTTCTTCGCATTCGCCGAACACATGATTCAAGGTGCCATAGCCCTTGGTTTAACTCAAGAAATAGCAACTATTTTGACAGCTCAAACAATGCTGGGCGCTGCAACATTGTTGGATCAATCTGGAAAAAGCGCAACGACTCTCCGTGAAAACGTAACTAGCCCCAATGGAACAACAGCTGCTGCTCTGGCATCTCTTAGCGAATCAGATCTCGCTGGCATTGTTACGAAAGCGATGAAAGCTGCGCGCGATCGTTCACAGGAACTCGCGTAATTACTTAACCGTGAAAAAAATTCTTGTCAGTTTTTTTACACTTTTACTTCTCTTGTCTTCTCACAATGCAACCGCGGCACCAAAATCAATTCTCGCAAAAGAGATGGTTGCAATAAATCTTGCTGCACCAGTTACCGCGGATACAAAAATGCTTGTGAGTGGTTCATCAATTATTTTGCTAAACGAATCAAATGTGCGTGCAATTGGGCCAGATGGAGTCGAAAAATGGAGTCTGGCATTGACGCAAGGAGTTTCTAGTATTGCAACTGCGCTGGCGACAGATAACTCAGGAAATATTTGGATTGCTGGGTCGAGTGCTAACGCACCGATTGTCATACCGGATTCAACAACAACGGCAGATCCAATTAATCCCGACAATGTCGTTGTTGATCCAAGAGTGCCCATTCGCTCTGATTTAACTATTGCAACAATATGGAAGATTTCAAACGTTGGCGCACCCATTTCGGTTTTTACATCAGAACCACTTTCGGCTCTTTTAGTGAACTCAATTTCAATAAACACAAAAGGAATTACTCTAGGTGGAATACGCGCAACTGATAATGGATACTCTGGGGTAATTATTAATTGCGATTTAGCAGGAAGATTTTCTAAACCTATTTTTCTTGGTACAAATGACACCAGCATTGATGTTGTAATTCGAGGGACCGATTCAAATGTGTATGCCATCGGTACGAGTACTGAAACTCTTTTGGGTAAGAAAGTAGCAGGATACCGCGATGGAATAATTGCAAAATACTCAAATACAGGAAAACTTGCTGCATTAGTGCGCAGCTCTGCCTCTAAGGCTAAACGCGAATGGATTTCTGCGACTAACTCATTGTTTTTAGCCGGATCTGTACAAACTGGTAAAAGGTTTGAAAGCGCATTAACAAAGTTTGCTACAAATCTTTCACCGACATGGACCTACAGATTTGCATCCACCGGCGCAACATATTCTGCACTTGGCCCAAGTGGTTCTCACTTCGCAGCGTTTGCTTCGACTTCTACAATAAAAGGAGTCTCAAATTGGAAACCGAGTAAGCCAACCGCACTTTTACTTATATTTGATAATAAGGGTGTTTTGGTCGACGCCAAAAGTGCCGTCGGGACACCTTTAGCCCTCGGATATTCAAAAGATCTAGGAATAGTGCTCATGAGTTCTAGCCAGACGGCAGTTTCGATTTTTCGCCTCACTTAGCGATAACCTACGTCCATACTGCAGCTGCTTTCATGTGGCTGCCAATATAAGAGAAAGCGTGACAAATGGGTTCCGTAATCAAAAAGCGACGCAAGCGTATGGCTAAGAAGAAGCACAAAAAACTTCTGAAGAAAACTCGTATCCAACGTCGAAACGCTAAATAATTACGCTGCCTTTAAAAGTACTAATTTACCTTTGATACCAGCGACTACATAACGAACTTTATTCAGTTTAATCCAAGCACTTGCTATTGGCTCTGTCGATTGCCAAGAAGATGCAAGGACAATTGATGATTGCCCTTTAGAAAACTTTGCGTAATCAATTGCGCAGAGACGACCTAAGCAATTAAAAAGAAGAGTTTTTAAATCACTGCTGAATAATTCATTAGGTGTTCCATAGTTTGAAGTTGACGTGCTCAAAACTCCGGTAGCCGTACTCAGATTCAGAGTTCGTATCTGCGTTGGATCTGGCATAGATATCACCGTTGCCGAGAACCATGAAGCCATAATTCCCTTTGCACTTTTAGCAATTTCGACGTCGTAACCAAAAATCGTTACATCTGTTGCAGGAGATTCGAGGGTTCGATATTTCCACCCACCTGGATCGAAACTTGTTCGGGTGGCGACTCGAATTTCTCCCGATGTTGCGTCTCGGTTTTGATTTATTGTCAAAACTGAGTCATAGATAACATACGTTTTATTTCTATCAACGAGTGCCTTCAAATGGAATGCAACATCGCCAGTTGTTCGAAAATCAGTTTTGCGATCACCATCGACCAATTCGTAATTCCAGTTACCGCCAAAGTTTTTGAAAGCGCCGAGTAATACGCCTTGCGTTTCATCTCGATAGAAAACTTGTATACCTTCGCTGGTTATTGCACAAGCATTCGAAACACTTACATTACTTGCTGTTGGTACGCGAATAATCTCTTCATACGGTTGAACTTTGGAAGCATTGCCATCAACAATTTCTCGAGAAATTTTAGGACCGTCCACTCTTGCGTACCGCAAATCATTATTAGTTTTGTCCGAATAAAAAATGTGTAGAGTTTGTTTCAGATTCTTGCCACTAGCGCACAATGAAATTTTTCCAGAAATATCACTATCAATTGTCTTAGTCTTCCAAACTTTGCCACTCCATGAGGCAAGTCGAAGCGTGGAGGAAATTGAATCAATGTATGCAATAACTGGTTTTCCATTCAAACTTGCTGAAGCAATTGAACGGGCTTCAGCTGCCGGATCAAGTACTTTCGAGCTCCATGAAGCGCGAGGAGTAACAGCCTTAAACATTACTTTAGGCGATGTTCCTTTTGAATTGGATGCAATTATTTCAAAAATATAGCTCGTACCATTTTTTAAGCCCGTAATCACTGCTGGGCTATCTGTGAAAGTTTTTTCTCTACCTGTATTTAAATTTTTGACTATGTATTCACTCACTTGAGTGGTTCGTGAATTAAATGGCGGGTCAAAAGTTAAAATTGCCGACGAGTCAGCAATCAACGCCTGAGGATTTAGAACTTCACTAGGTACCCCAGCTGCAAGCCCCGGCGAAGGTTTATTGCGAAGATCCTTCATCATTGCAAGCAAAATTGGTCCTGGCTCATTAAATACTTCGCCAGCTTGAAGATTTGGAGTCATTACTTCATTAATGCCAGAGTTTGTAAAAGTATTTTCATCTAAATGGCTAACTGATGAACCAGCGTCGTAATTAGAAGGCGTATACATGATTGGCTTTACACCTTGATTTGCAATTACACCTTCCGTTCCAGACCAAACAAGTTTAGTCGTTAGCGCTTGCCCTAATTCAAATGATGGTGAGGGTAAGTCAATCAATCGATTCCCATCGATAGTTTGCAAATAAGCATCAAAGGCTGTTGGTTGTTCGAGTATTCCAACGTTCTGACCTTTTGTACGATCGAATAGAAAGGAACTAGTAGAGAGAAATCCTAAACCATGTGCCAATTCGTGAAACATTACGGATTTTAAATCGTATTCATTTCGCGTGGGTTTTCCGAGCCCATCTAAATCCCATTCAGCTTCTGAATTAATTTGAATAATAACTTCTGGATTTTCTAAATCTAAATCTTTTCCAACTATTGCGTTCGCTAGTGCCGATGCATACCAAAGTGAAGAATCAGGTGCTCCGGCAAATCTTGCGTAGTAACGATCGGGTCGCGCGCTTCCCAAAACTTCGGTGGCACTAGAGCGGCCCCATGTTGCATCAACATTTATTTGCACCTTTGAATCAAAGTTTGCTGCCCATAAATCAATTGCAGCTTGAACTTGATTCTTAGCCCAGTCTGGAAAATTTTTGTAGTTCACGACAAACTTTGAACGTTTTTCTAAATTAGCTGATTGTGTTACAGGCACTGAAATTACTTTTGTACTCGCTTCTACTGCATATGTGTGGCCCCACACAGTTGATGGGGCAACTAATGGTGCAGCTTCGGCTGAGGGTGTGGAGAGCAAAGAAGCGAGAAGAATAAATAGAAGCCCCACTGTGGTGCGGGAGCTGGTTCTCGTTTGCATATGTGCAAAAGGTATCAGGGTGAGATGATTTAGCCATGGACGAGAGCGATGCAACCAACTTCGATGATCTTTATTCTCGGATGAAGGCTGAACGTCCAATTTCTCTAGATTTCTCACAAGAACCAAAGAAACCAGAACCAACTTTGGATGAAGCGCGTGATGATTTAGCAAAATCTGTCAGCGAAATTGCACACGCACTCTTTGCAAAAAAATTCGGTCCTCTCGTTGGTTCTGTAACACAGACCACAGTCAATGCTGTGCTCAAAGATCTCGAGAGCAATGCTTATAGATTAAAAGGTGATGTCACGCTCGTTGCCGAAGAGTTCATTGATCGAGCACTCAATAAGAAGCGGAAAAAATAGTTGTCTCAGACTTTGATAACTGTATTTTCTAGGCACGGCTGTCATCTCTGCGATGTTGCAGTTGAAATACTTGAATCTATGAAGAACGAATTAAATTATTCAATTGAAATTACCTATATTGATGGCAATTCTGAACTTGAAAAATTATACGGCGAACAAGTTCCGGTAACTCATATAGATGGTGAGCACCACGATTTTTGGCGCGTGGATCCGATACGTTTTAGAGCTTGCCTTGAAACACATCGTCAGCGTCAATGATTTTGTATGCATAACCTTGCTCGGCTAAGAATCGCTGACGGTTCTGAGCAAAGTCTTGATCAATAGTGTCGCGAGAGACTACTGAATAAAAAGTTGCACTTCGACCATCAGATTTTGGTCTCAAAATCCGACCCAGACGTTGTGCTTCTTCTTGGCGTGAACCAAATGCACCCGAAACCTGGATTGCAATAGTCGCATCTGGTAAATCAATAGAAAAGTTGGCTACTTTAGAAACTACTAAGCAGGTTAATTCGCCACTTCTAAATTTATTGAACAAAATCTCACGTTCTTTTATCGGAGTCTCACCCTTAATGAGTGGAACCCCAAGTACTTCAGATAACTCATCGAGCTGATCGATGTATTGGCCAATAACCAAGATTTGCTCTCCCGCATGATGTGCAACTAGTGATTCAACAACATTTCGCTTTGTACGCGTTGTTGCGCAGAATCGATACCGTTCTTCTGGTTCAGCCGTCGCATATGAAATCCGCTCAGTTTCACTCAGATTTACTCGCACTTCTACGCATTGTGCAGGAGCGATATATCCCTGAGATTCAATCTCTTTCCATGGAACGTCAAATCTTTTTGGACCGATAAGTGAAAAAACTTCACCTTCCATTCCATCTTCGCGAACAAGAGTTGCTGTTAGTCCTAAACGACGACGAGATTGGATGTCGGCTGTGAAACGAAAAATTGGTGCGGGTAACAGGTGCACTTCATCGTAAATAATTAATCCCCAGTCATGAGTGTCAAAGAGATCTAGGTGTGCGTACACGCCATCTTTTTTCTTCGTCATGACTTGATATGTCGCAATTGTTACGGGACGAATCTCCTTCTTCGCACCAGAGTATTCGCCAATTTCATCTTCATTAAGAGTTGTGCGCTTGAGTAACTCTTCACGCCATTGGCGTGCAGCAATTGTGTTTGTGACCAAAATAAGAGTTGTTGCCTTTGCGTGCGCCATAGCTGCAGCGCCAACAATTGTTTTTCCAGCACCGCACGGAAGTACGACCACACCAGAGCCGCCGTGCCAGAAACCTTCTGCGGCTAACTCTTGGTATGGGCGAATTTTCCAATCATCTTGCTTGAGAGCAATTTCATGTGCTTGCCCATCAACGTAACCTGCAAAATCCTCTGCAGGCCAGCCGAGTCGAAGAAGTGATTGTTTGATCTGGCCACGTTGACTTGGGTGCACAGCAATTGTTTCATTATCGATTCGCACACCCAATAACGGTGCAATCTTTTTTGCACGAATAACTTCTTCAAGGACTGCCGTATCGGTTGTAATTAGAATCAGTCCATGAATTGGATCTGCTTCAAGTCGCAAGCGACCATAGCGTGACATTGTTTCTGCCACGTCAACAAGAATTGAATGCGGAACGGCATAGCGCGAATATTTAATCAGTGTGTCGATAACCATTTCAGCATCGTGTCCAGCAGCGCGTGCATTCCAAAGCCCAAGATTTGTTAATCGATATGTGTGAATGTGCTCAGGGGAACGTTCTAATTCTGCAAAGGGAGCAATTGCACGGCGACATTCAGTCGACATCGAATGATCAATATCTAAAAGCAATGTTTTATCGCTCTGAACGATTAATGGCCCATCAGTCATTGAGTAGGTCCTTCACAAATTCATGTAAGAAAGTGCTGCGCTCTTCAAGAGCTTTAATGCTTATCCATTCAGTTGTGGCATGGGCGCCAGAGCCAACAGCGCCAAGACCATCTAGAACTTTGGCACCAGCAGCGGCTGCAAAGTTTCCATCGCTAGCACCGCCGACAGATGCATGACCAAGCGGAGGCATTCCTATACGAGCAGCAACTTTTTCTGCTCTTTCATAGAGTTCCATAGTTGAAGTTGTCTCAAGTGGTGGACGATTTAATCCACCAGTAACTTCTATGCGCGCTTCTGCATGTTGTGGTTTTAGTGCACGAATTGCGGCGTCAACGCGATTGATTTCATCAGTTGAAAATGATCGTGCATCAATATCTAGAACTGCGTAATCAGGAACTGTATTAGTTGAGTTTCCTGCTTTTACAAGTGTTGGAACCACGGTTGTTTGCTTCTCTTTATTTTCTAAGGCAGCAAGCGAAGAAATAATGTGTGCAATTTCGACTGTTGCGTTAATTCCTTTTTCTGGTTCGAGTCCAGCATGTGCTGCCCGGCCATGCACATGTACTTGATACATCGCTGTGCCCTTACGACCGGTTTTAACTTTTCCATCAATCGCTGCTTCAAGCACTAAGACAGCCTTTGCCTTTGATGAAACATCTTGAATTAACTTGCGAGATGCATGGCTTCCGGTCTCTTCATCAGTTGTGCCAATAAGTGCAACTGAGCCGCTAATTCCTTTGAGAGCAAAGAGAGCCTGAACAAATCCAGCTTTCATGTCATATGTTCCGGGGCCGCGAAGTACATCGCCATCTATTTGCCACACGGGAGTAAAGGAACCAATAGGCCAGACCGTGTCTAGGTGGGCAAGTAAAACAACATCAGGTTGCGAAGCGCCCCACCAAAAAACTGGACGTCCTTCTATTTGGCGAATCTCTGCCGGAGTTCCAAGTACACGAGTTGCAATATCACTTGCTAAATGAACAACATCGTTGCACGCACTGAGATCTTCAGTAGGAGATTCACATTTCACCAAAGCTTCAAGGGCTGCCAACATAGGGTTAAGTCTGCCGTATTCGGCTTGCTTCTCGCTTGTCATAGCGGTGCAACCCCCGTAATACGAGGAATTCTAAATGTCTGCATCTCGCCGGTGCCGTGATCGCGAGCAATCAGCGAACCGGCAGAGATTTTAATCGGATCAATTATGCGATGTGAAACCGCACCATTGTTATCTGCATATCCAATAGAGAGAGAACGTTGCTCTTGAATGTACTTGAGCAAAATATCAAGAGTTTCATTTGCAGTTGTGCGCGGCAATGCACCGAGTGCATTACTTGCAATATTGCGAAGCGTGCTCTGTTTGTGACTAGATTTTTCGCCAACACGAATTATGCGTATTGCTGCTGTGAGCGCAGCATCTGTTGGAACTTCTAATTCACCAATTATGCGAGGAGGACGTGGCTTGGATTGCGCTCTCGAAGACCGTGGCCCCGTGAGCAACATTCCATTAGTTGACTCTGCAGCAGGAAGATATCCAGCGTTACGCAACACATTCATAACATCATGGGCATCCATGTCACAAATCATTACTTCGGGTGCGATTCTGCGAAGAGATAAAATATCTAAACGCTTATCGCTAATTATTTGGGTGATAAGTGCAGGATCTTCACAGCGGACAAATGATGAAGTATTTCCAACTCTTAGGCGACCATGCTTCTTGGCAACATCTGAAATTAAATATTCAAGTGGTTGTGGAATTGGAGTCTTAGAAGTCTTGCGCAAGAAAGCGATAATTTCATCGCCCGTTTTACCGTGATCCAGTCCACGACGTATTGTTGTGTCAGTAAACCTGTACACAGTTGCACCGCCGCGACTTTCGATATCGCCAATGATTGCAAGGACTGCAGCAACATCATGAACAAGTGGTCCAGGAGCAATTGCTGTGTTATCGCTTTGAATAAGGATGTGATCAACCGGTTGTGGAAGATCTGTATTGATTATGTCTAGATCGGCACCCGCTAAAAACTCTTGTCCATAACTAGAAATAACACCTTGTCCTGTAATTCCAAGCCACTCTGCTTCGCGAAGAGTCCACTGCACCATTTCTTCTTGCAAACCTGGATTTCTCTTTGAAGGTGCACACCACTTAACGCGCTTGGTAAAGCTTTCTAACTCTGGCGCAACTTCTTTATTTTCTGCTAAGAGTTCTAAAACTAACGCGCGAGTACTTGCTGCATTGACTCGATCTAATTCTGGACCGAGTGCCGCCGTGTTCTTGGATTCAGCGCGACCAACTAATCCACTTACTCGAGATGTAATCAACCACGGCGCTGCAATCGCTTGCCATCTAGTTGATGCACTTTGTGTGAGCCAGATATCGAAATTATTTGTTGGCAAAATTTTGTCATCAGCATCAATAGTGACAAGTCCTGCCAGATAAACAAGTTCTGCAACGAATGCAGCACAGTTCTCATCAATACCCATATGCGTTGCAATAATTTTTAAGTCACGAACACCAAGACCACCAGCTCGCAATGCATCTGCTGGTTCTTGCGCCCAGTACTCGAGAATTTCATCAACCCAACGCAGGACTGTCGCGACGTTAGCAATCGCAGCGAGTTGAACATTTCGCATCTCTCGTTTAGTGCCCTTAATTTCAGGTGGTGTCATTTCACGCTCTTTGTGAACTTTTCCGCCACGCAAATAAATACCAACTTCGCGCGGAATAATTACCGTGCGTTGATCAAGTGGGACCATAAAGTTTTCTTCAAGCAACCATGTGACACCAGGACCAGGATTTTTAATATCTCCAACACTTCCGCGAGGAGGTCCCCAAATAAGTCTTTCGAGTACTTTTTTTGCAGAATCTGGAGCTTCATCTAATTTTTTCAAAGTTAACTTTGCCATCGACGCCGGGCCAAGGCCAGCTATTTCACTACCTAATACTTCGCGCACAGAGTTTGGCAATCTCATGCCATCATCAGATGGATAAATAAGTCCACGCGCAATTAGTTTAGGCAATACTTCAGCGGCAGCCTTTTCAGTTACTGCAATTATTTGTTTTTCACTAAACGGTTCGTTAATAACTGCGCATGCTTCGAGAACTTGAAAGTGCCACTGATTAAGTGCATCAATTGCACGAGCAAGACTTGGTGCACTGCACGCACGAACTGCAAGAGATGCTATATCTGATGGAACTGGAGAAATGAGATCGGCCCTGTATGTGAAGAGCTCCAAAAGGGCGTCATCATCTACGGAACGTAGATAATCGGTAAATGAACGCATTTGCATAACTTGCCTACATTACAGGGGTTTAGTTCCTGCCGTGAAATCGAGTTAACGTGAACGCCTGCGAGGTGCCAACCAGATTCCGGCAGCAGCAAGTCTTGAAACTGTTGGACCAATTATTTTGATGATGAATCGCGCACGACGAAAATCGTGAATTGGCCATCCTTCTGCAAGTGCGCGCAAACTGAGAATTGCATCAGGATTAATTGCTGATGGGTGTCCGACGGCTTCGAGCAAGGGAAAGTCATTATGACTATCGGAATATGCGTAGCACTCGGAGAGTTCAAATCCTTTTTCTTGAGAAAGGGTTGAGATTGCAATGGCTTTTTCTTTTCCGTGCAATAACTTGCCCAACATTTGGCCGGTGTATTTTCCATCGCGAACTTCGGCTTTACTTCCAAGTGCACCGGTAAAACCCAAATTTTTTGCAATCAAAATTGCCATATCTTCCGGGGCTGCAGTTACAAGCCACACTTCTTCTCCGGCATTTAAGTGTCTTTGTGCAATATTAATTGTTCCTTGCCAGCACGCAGGAGAAACAAACTCATCATAAATTTGCTGAGCGATTGTTTGAATCTCTGCAACATCGTGGCCACCAATAAATTGCGTAGCTGCATCTTGAAAGCGTTTGATTTCATCTTGTTTTTCTTTGCCCGTTAAACGAAAACGTAAATTGGCAAATGCGAAACGCGAAAGATCCGTCTTTGTGAAGTACCCACGTTTGTACATTCCTTTTCCGAGGAAGAAGAGCGTAGAACCGCGAATAAGCGTGTTATCTACATCGAAAAAGGCAACTCGGTTGGTTGTGAGCGCCATGTCACAACCTTAGCGAGAAGAGAAGGTTTATGACGCTTTATGCTTAGCAGATGAGTTCGACGGTACATGTGGTCAGACATGGCGAGGTACACAACCCGCAGAAGATTCTTTATGGACGTCAACCTGGTTGGACACTTTCAGAGCGCGGTCACAAAATGGCAGCAACGTTGGGAGATTGGTCAAAGAGTATTGATCTAGGTGCATTACATGTATCACCCCTACAACGTGCACAAGAAACAGCAGGACCAATAGCAGCCGCGCACAATATGAAAATTACAACCGATGAACGATTAATTGAAGCGGCTAATGTATTTGAAGGAAAACCTTTTGGAATTGGTGATGGTGTTTTAAAGCATCCAACAGCGTGGAAACACCTATGGAATCCATGGAAACCTTCATGGGGCGAACCATACGAGGTACAGATAAATCGGATGCTGGCCGCAGTATTTGCTGCACGCGATGCGGCAAAAGGTAAAGACGCAATTGTTGTCTCTCACCAATTGCCAATCTGGATTCTTCGCAGTGCTATTGAAGGTCGTCGCCTTCTTCATGATCCACGCAAACGCGAATGCTCATTAGCAAGTGTCACGAGTATTCATTTTGACGATGACGCAATGATTAGTGGCACTAGTTATAGCGAACCCGCTGCTCATCTTTTGCCACCAAAGAAATGAAAATTAGAAACTTAATACTTTTGCCACTCATGGCCCTGGTGCTTTCATCGTGTGGCGGTGGCGGATCATCGATTGCCGAAGAGAGTTTTGTTTCTGGAAACGGAAGCGTTTCTTACATCAAAAAATCAGATCGAATTGCGGCGCCACAACTCTCAGGGATGACACTTTCTGGAAAGAATTACACATTTAGCGGTGGCCAAGTTGCTGTTGTTAATGTGTGGGCATCGTGGTGTGCGCCGTGTCGCGCGGAAGCACCAACACTTGCAGCTTTATCTGAAAAATACACAGACGTAGCATTTATCGGAATTCTCACCCGCGATAACCCTGCAACCGCTGAAGCATTTGTTCGTCGCTTTGCATTGCCGTACCCAACTCTTATTGATGATTCAGTTTTGATTGGCTTTCGAAAGTCATTACCAGCTAATGCAATTCCATCTACTGTTGTTATAGATAAGAATGGCAATGTGGCGGCGCGCATTTCAGGTGAGGTCACAGTTGCATCCCTTAGCGAACTCATTGAGAAGGTGAGTGGCGAATGAAGGAATTCTTTGTAGAACAGATATTGGATGGCTATTTAATTACAGCATTTCCTATTGCCGTCATCGCTGGTTTGATTTCTTTTCTATCACCATGTGTATTGCCACTAGTACCTGGCTATATTTCTTATGCTGCCGGTTTTTCAAAGAGCCGTGGTCGAGTTCTTCTTGGTTCATTTCTTTTCGTTGCAGGATTTAGCGTTCTCTTCATTTCATACGGTGTCTTATTTGGTGGCTTCGGTGCGTACATTTCCGATAACGAAAAACTGATCACATCTATTTTGGGAGTCTTCACTATCGGACTTGGTTTGATATTTATTGGCAAATTTCCATTTGCTCCTACTTATCGCGCAAAGATGCCAACAACTCTTGGATTAGTTGGTGCACCAGTACTCGGATTCTTATTTGGAGTCGGTTGGACTCCATGTATAGGACCAGCTCTTGGTGCCGTACAGACACTTGCGTTTCAAGAATCTAGTGCGCTGCGTGGTGCAATTCTTTCTCTGGGTTATTGCATTGGATTGGGTGCCCCATTTATGGCATCTGGTTTGTTTCTGGATCGCTCCCAGAAATTGCGAAGTTTCTTAGTTCGCCG
>CAEUNI010000006.1_pt1 | contig 19318 bp, 18 predicted proteins | sample 7263831 | NCBI WGS metagenome assembly CAEUNI01 (sample SAMEA6814161, study PRJEB35770) | uncultured Candidatus Planktophila sp. | biome: Freshwater; feature: Freshwater reservoir; material: water | place: Czech Republic | collected 2017-06-27 | depth 30m m | reverse complement strand
GAAATCTTTAAGGTTTCGCAATATCTCCCAATTATGTTCGCTATCTTTTGCAAATCCCAAACCTGGATCAATAATCAACTGCTCCTTACTAACACCAGCGTCGAGTGCTGCTTCAATCTGCGAATTTAACTCTGAAATTACATCACTGACCACATCTGTATAAATCGCTCGCGAATTCATATCCTTAGATTCTCCGCGCCAATGCATCAAAATATATGGTGTTGCAAGTTTCTTAACTGTTGCAAACATTGCAGGATCTGAAAGACCGCCGCTGACATCATTTATTATCCCCGCTCCTGCATGCACAGCTTTTTCTGCAGTATCTGCGCGCATTGTGTCGATGCTAATTTTTACACCAATTTTTGAAAGTTCTGTGATAACCGGCAAAACTCGCAATTGTTCTTCTTCTGCACTAACACGGTCCGCACCCGGTCGAGTTGATTCTCCACCAATATCGATTATGTCCACGCCTTCGGCAATCATTTCTAAGCCACGTGCAACACCTGCTTCAACTGAGTTGTGGCGTCCACCATCTACAAATGAATCAGGAGTGAGATTTAAAATCCCCATAACCAACATGGGAATTACCGATTTGTAATTAAGCTAATTGCTTCGGCACGAGTTGCGGCATCGCGCAAGATTCCACGCACAGCACTTGTTACTGTGCGTGCTTCTGATTTTCTAACTCCACGCATTGACATACATAAGTGTTCGCAATCAATAATGACAATCACACCAGCTGCATCCAAGATTTCAACCATTGCATCTGCAATTTGTGAAGTTAAGCGCTCTTGAACTTGTGGTCGGCGAGCAAATAAATCAACAAGACGCGCAACTTTTGATAGCCCAGTTATTTTTCCACTCGGAATGTAGCCCACATGCGCAACGCCGTGAAAAGGCGTTAAGTGATGTTCACAATGAGAAAAGACTTCGATGTCGCGGATGATTACGAGTTCTTCGTGGCCAATATCGAAAGTTGTCGTTAACACATCTTCTGGTGATTGCCATAGACCTGCGAAATTTTCTTTGAATGCACGTGCAACTCGGGCAGGAGTATCTTTTAAACCTTCGCGATCTGGATTTTCTCCCATAGCGATGAGTAACTCTTTTACAGCACGTTCTGCACGTTCGTGATCGTATTCATGTAACGCGCGACCATCGTGTGGGCCCATTGAAGCCGGGCTTATGTCATTCATTATTCGCTTTTCTTTGTACGAGTTGAACGCTTCTTAACATCTTCTGGTGTGCTCTCGATTCGAGCTGGCACATCTACTGGTGGAAGTTGAGATGGAATTCGCATCGCAGAACCAGTCCATGCAGGACGGTTATTGCGTTTTTTAATCTTCTTAAAGATTTTTGCGATCTCTTCTTTGTCTAGTGTCTCTTTTTCAAGGAGTGCTAAGACCATTGCATCCAGAGTCACGCGATTTTCAACAAGTAATTCATAGGCTTCATGGTGGGCGTTTTCAATAAGTTTGCGAATTTCAGCATCAACAATTGCTGCAACGTTTTCTGAGTAATCACGCTGATGCCCAAAGTCGCGACCCATAAATGGTTGGGATGTATCTGACCCTAATTTGATTGCACCAATTGCTTCAGTCATTCCGTATTGGGTAACCATGGCTCGAGCGAGAGCTGTTGCTTTTTCAATGTCATTGGAAGCGCCAGTTGATGGGTCGTGGAAGATTAACTCTTCTGCCGCACGACCTCCGAGTGAATACGCCAACTGATCAAGTAATTGATTACGAGTTGTTGAGTACTTGTCATCATCTGGCAAAACCATTGTGTAACCAAGGGCCCGGCCGCGAGGCATAATCGTAATTTTGTGAACAGGATCTGTATGTGGCAACGCAAATGCAACGAGTGCATGTCCTGCTTCGTGATACGCGGTAACGCGGCGCTCATCATCAGACATGATGCGAGATTTACGTTGTGGTCCGGCCATAACACGATCAATTGCTTCATCTAACTCTGCATGTGAAATAACTTTCTTTTCTTCGCGAGCAGTCAAAAGTGCAGCTTCGTTAAGAACATTTGCAAGATCTGCTCCAGTAAATCCAGGTGTGCGACGTGCATAAGAAATAAGTTCAACATCTTTAGCAAGTGGCTTGCCCTTTGCATGCACCTTAAGAATTTCCTCGCGTCCTTTAAGATCCGGACGATCTACGGCAATTTGTCGATCAAAGCGTCCTGGACGCAATAACGCAGGATCCAAAACATCTGGTCGGTTAGTTGCTGCAATCAAAATGACTGAGCCATTAGCCTCAAAGCCATCCATTTCAACTAGTAATTGATTAAGCGTCTGTTCGCGTTCGTCATGTCCGCCACCCATACCCGCGCCACGTTGACGACCAACTGCGTCAATTTCATCAACGAAGACAATAGCTGGTGCATGTAGTTTTGCTTGTGCAAATAAATCACGCACACGTGCAGCTCCAACGCCAACAAACATCTCTACGAAATCTGAACCGGAAATCGAATAGAAGGGAACGCCCGCTTCTCCTGCAACTGCGCGTGCCAGAAGTGTCTTGCCTGTTCCTGGAGGTCCATAGAGCAAAACGCCTTTTGGAATCTTTGCGCCAATTGCTGCGTACTTTGGCGGATTAGCTAAGAAGTCCTTTATTTCTCTAAGTTCTGCAATTGCTTCATTTGCGCCTGCAACATCTGCAAATGTTGTCTGTGGAACATCCGGATCTTGTAACTTCGCACGAGATCTACCAAATGAGAATACTTTTCCCCCGCCACCTTGCGCTTGGCTCATCATGAAGAAGAAGAGCAAACCAATTAACAAAATTGGTGCAAATGAGAACAAGAATGTAACGAATAGTGATTGCTTAGGAACATCAACAGTCCAGCCCTTTGCAGGTGGATTACTGGTCAGTGCATCAATCACTGTTGGTTCTTGGCGGACTACGTATGAAGCAACTACTTTGCTAGAACCATTAATTGTTATGCCAGGTTTTAGATCTAGTTTAAGTTTTTGTTCCTTATCAATAAGAACTGCAGATTGAACATCAGATTTTGAAATAGCATCAAGTGCTTCAGATGTTTTGATTTGTGTGTACTGATTTCCTGCATTTGAGATTTGGCCAAATAATGTAACCGCAACAATCGCTGCAACAATCCAAAAGAGTGGCCCACGAAGAATGCGTTGTGAGCGAGTTAATTGTTTTTTGGGTCCAGGTTTATTAACTTTCTTTTTTGGTATTTTTATTGTTTTTATTGGATTGGGTTTCTTAGTTTGCGCCATTACGTGCTCTCCTAGGAGTACATGTGCTTAGCCAGCACACCAATGAAGGGAAGGTTGCGATACTTTTCGTCATAATCTAATCCGTATCCAATTACGAAATCAGATGGAATATCAAATCCAACATATTTCACATGAACGTCTACTTTTGCAGCCTCTGGTTTGCGAAGAATTGTAAGGATTTCAATATTTGCAGCGCCTCGAGATTCTAGGTTTGCTTTCAACCAGGAAAGAGTTAATCCAGTATCAACAATATCTTCGATGATTAAAACATTTCGGCCAGTAATGTCGCGATCAAGATCCTTAAGAATTCTAACCACACCACTGGATTTTGTTCCTGAGCCGTAAGACGAAACAGCCATCCAATCCATTTCAACGTGGCGTTGCATTGCACGTGAAAGATCAGCAACAGCCATTACTGCGCCTTTTAAGACACCAAGTAATAAAAGATCTTTATCTGCATAATCTTTATCCACTTCTGCCGCTAATTCCTTAATTCTGTTTTGCAAATCTTCTTCGCTCACAATGACGCGTTCAATATCATTTGAAACTGCGCTGAGATCCAAGATGTGCTCCTTCTTATTGGCTGGCCTTCGGTGGACTTACTTTAAGAGCGAAAGTCTGCCCGAAATTCGGCTAACTCTCACACCGCCGGGAAGGTCAGACGGGCCTTGCCCGCTCCAATCGGTGATTAACGCCTCAATTGGGGTGATGTGATCTGCACCAAGGGAGCCAGAAGGAGCGCCTGCGGCATAAATGGCCATCCGAAGAACTCTGGTGCGAATGGCTTTTGGTAATTTTTCAAGTCGAGAAATATCTAGTGAGAGCGCATCGTGTGCTGCAAATTCAGTCTCTGCTAATTCATCGAGCGCATCGGCATCATCGCGTAACAACTCAGCGGTGCGAGCAAGAGAAGCTGAGATTCCTGGACCTAAGTTTTTTTCTAAATTAGGGATTACTTCGTGGCGAACTCGAACACGTGTAAATGTTTTATCAGAATTATGTGGATCATCCCAAGGATTGAGTTGTGCTTCGACGCATGCACCCAAAGTTTCTTCGCGAGTAATCGCTAATAGTGGACGTAGATACTTTCCGTTACGCGAGGCCATTGCAGATAAAGAACGTGCACCAGATCCTCGAGCGAGTCCGAGTAGAACGCTTTCGGATTGATCATCGCGAGTATGGCCTAGGAAAACAAATGAAGCGCCTGTTTCTTCAGCGCAAGCATCCAAGGCTGTGTAGCGAGCACGGCGCGCAGATGCTTCTAATCCGTCTGTAATTTCAACATTAACTTTGATGACATGAGTTTTTTCAATTCCCATTTTCAAAAGTTCTGCAACGACATTTTCCGCCTGTGCGGAGGAGTGTGATTGCAATTGATGATCAACAGTTACACCCTCAACACGCACCGCTAATTTCGGTGCTTCTAAACTCAGTGCATAGGCAAGTGCTAATGAATCAGCACCACCAGAAACAGCAACCAGAATTAAATCACCAGCTGTGCAATTTTTTAGCGCGCTACGAACAGCAGAGCGAATTGCAACAATGTTGGCAGACATGGCCTAAGACTAGACCCGACCACCAAATGGCATAAGTCCCTTAACGCTATAGATATCGGAGTACAGCAAACCTGCATTCTTTGAGTTTGCTTCCCACATCATGCCGTTGCCTGCATAAATTGTGATGTGGTGAATTGTTGAGATAGTTCCTTTGTACGAATAGAAAAGTAAGTCACCGGGAACTAATTCAGTCAGACTTACGTGCTTCGTATAACCTGCGTACAGCGCCGAGTTAAGACGATCCCAATTTGGCCAACCAAGTCCTGCTGAACGATAGGCAGCAAAAACTAATCCAGAACAATCAAATGAGTTAGGACCTTCAGATCCCCAGATGTACGGCTTGCGTGCTTGCACTTGCTTTTTCGCAAACGCAACAGCTGCTGCCCGCTGAGCTTCAGTGGTGCGACTAGTCGAACGACCTTTGAATCCAATGTCTGGCCAAATCTTTGCTTGGTTTGGAGTAAAAGTTGCAGTATTTGCTTGACTCTCTTCAAGTAATGCAAGTGCTCGTTGTTGTTCAAGGGTTGTACGAACTTTTCGTGCACTTAATAACTCTTTCATTAAATCATCTTGAATCTTTTGAAGTCGAGCAACTTCTTTCTGTTGCTCGTTCTGTGCATCATCTGCGATCTTCTTAGCTGCAGCAACTTTTTCTGTAGCTTTTTGCTGAGCAGCTTTAGCGTCGTCTGCTTCGATCTTCGCAGCTTTAGCAATTACTTCGGCGGCCTTATACCGATTTAGTGCTGTTGTATTTTGCGCACCTAGGGAGTCAAGTGTCGTTAATTGATCGATTAAATCTTGCGGGCCATTGGCAGTGAGTAATGGTTCTATATCAGTAAGGCTTCCACCCATTACATAGGCATCAACTGCAAGTTTTCCAATTATTCGATGTGCAGCAGACACTTGCGTCGCAGTCTCTTGTGCGTGTGCGGCTGCAGCGTTTGCCGCCGTAGTCGCCACCGCTAACTCTTTCTGTGCTTTTACAAAGAGCGCACGTGCAGCATTTGCTTTAGCTGTTAATCCGCGAAGAGCTTGAGTTGCAGATGCTAATTTCTTTGCAGCAGCATCTGCAGCTTTTTTCTTTGCAGTCTCAGCTTTTTTTGCCTCTTCGATTTGAGCAAGAGTTGGTTTTGGTTTTGCAGCATATGCCGGGGCTGTCGTGATTGTTAGCCCAAGAACCACAGCAAGAACTAAAGCGCGGTTACGGCTCACTAAGGACAACCTCCATGGGGGAAGAGATGAACTAAGGATAAAGAATGAGCCCGCGCAAAGCGGGTATTTAACTTTGTGAGTTTTCTGTGTCTAGTTAGCAACATCGCGGCGAGAAAAAAGCACCGCTGCAATTATTGAAATAGCAGTCACATACGCCCCACCAACCTGCATTGCATGCGTATATGAAATTGTCGCTGATCCGCCTTCTGCAATGGTATTTAACTGTGACCCAGGCAACCATCGCAGTGCGCTCTCTTTAACTGCGCCCAATAGATTTTCAATAATAAGTATCCAGAGCACGCCGACAGAGATCGAGCTAATAGGAGAGCGCAACAAGAGGCCGAGTGCCATACCAAATACTCCAAAGCCAAAGACTGCAATAAACACATTAACAATTGTGTGAATAATCGAAGACCATCCATCATTTGTAAACCACAGATCTGTTGAAACTTTCGCACCTGGTGCTAAAGCAACTGAAATGCCAATGCTGACAACTGCACTAAATAAAACCATGACTGCTGCAAAAATAGTGTTTGCGATTAATTTGCCACCAAGGATTCGCAAGCGGCCTGATTGACGCACCAATAAATTGCGCAACGTTCCGTATGTGTATTCCTGAGCTGTTTGCGCGGCAAATACACAGAGTGCAATCAGACCAAGTAATCCACCGACTGATGAGAAACCAGTAACTGAACCAGATGCTAGACCGAGTACTTCGCGCCCAATTTGTCGACCGCGATCTCCGTTGCCATCTGGATCATCAATTAACAAGAACAGGAATGAAGTAATCAACGCGGAGAAAAATAGCGCTGCGCCTAATGTGCCAAGGACCAAAGTAGGGCGACGAAGTTTGCGTAATTCTGCCAACACAACGCGGAACATTATTTATCCCCCGTCATTTCAAAGAATGTTTCTTCAAGGTTCGGTAATTGCGGAGTGAGTTGAGCCAAAGTTATACCCGAATCAAATGCTGCGCGATTAAGCGTTGCTGCCCAATCTGCATCGGCTTGCACATGCACTTCGCTATTTCTAATCGTTGCGCTGTGACCCATAGATGTAGCGATTGCAAGAATCTTTTCGAGATCTCCAGGGTTTTGTCCTTTTACGATTAAAACATTTTGTTGAGCAAGTAATAACTCTTCAATCTTTCCTGCAAAAACAACTTCACCCTTACGAAGCATCACTAAGTAATCACTAATAATCTCAAGCTCAGATAACAAGTGAGATGAAACAAAGACTGTTGTTCCGCTATCGGCCAACGATCGCAACAGTGCTCGTACTTCTTGAATACCTTCGGGGTCAAGACCATTTGTAGGTTCATCCAACATAAGAAGTTTTGGATTTGGCAGTAGCGCTGCTGCAATACCCAAACGTTGCTTCATGCCAAGTGAATACGTTTTGTATTTAGATTTTGCACGATCTCCCAAGCCAACTTGCTCAAGCAAGGTTTGTACTCGCGCAATTGGAAATCCGCCAAGAGTTGCTAAAACCTTTAAGTTTTCAGCGCCGGTAAGTGCTGGATAAAAAGCTGGTCCTTCAATCATTGCGCCAACTTGTGAAAGATATTTTTCTGGTTCATCAATCGATGCATCCAGTACTTGCCCACTTCCACCTGTATGGGAAATTAACCCGAGCAACATTCGCATTGTTGTGGTCTTGCCCGATCCATTTGGTCCCACGAATCCACAGACTGCACCGAGTGGAACATCAAAGTTAATGTGCGAAACAGCCATGCGATCGCCGTATTTCTTGCTCAAATCGCGTACTGATATTGCCAAAGAGGACATAACCCCACTATCTCACAGGCGATTAGACTTATTCCATGTCAAAGCGCCCATGGGGTTACCAACCCCGATCCGAGCGTCCAGATCCCAATTGGACTCTTGATCCACAAACACAAGCAGTGCGTGCAGGTCTTGCGCGTTCTGGTTTTGGTGAGACATCTGAAGCGCTTTACTTAACAAGTGGTTTCACATATTCAAATGCAGAAGAAGCAGAAGAAGCTTTCATTGACGAAACAGATCACTTTGTTTACGGCCGTTTTGGTAACCCAACTGTTGCAATGTTTGAACAGCGACTTGCGGCTATTGAAGGCGCCGAATTCTGTGTAGCAACTGGTTCTGGAATGTCAGCAATGTTCGCGTCGGTTGCATGTCTTGTTAAAGCCGGAGACCGCGTTGTCGCATCTGCTTCAATGTTTAGTTCGTGCCACGTTGTGCTGACAGAAATTTTGCCAAAGTGGGGCGTAATAATTGAGCTAGTTAAAGGCAATGATCCAAACGCATGGACCAAAGCGCTGAGTTCTCCAACTAAAGCAGTCTTTATTGAAACACCAAGTAATCCAATGTTAGACATTGTTGATATCAAGATGGTCAGCGATCTTGCGCATAAAGTTGGTGCAACTGTCATTGTCGATAACGTTATGGCATCTCCTGTCTATCAAAAACCTCTACAACTCGGTGCAGATGTTGTTATGTACTCAGCTACAAAACATATTGATGGACAAGGCAGAGTTTTAGCCGGAGCAGTTCTTGGTTCATTTGCTTATATGCAAGAACACTTCTTGCCATTTTTCCGCCACACAGGACCAACCATTAGTGCATTTAATGCTTGGGTCTTACTTAAATCTCTTGAAACAATGCAAATGCGCGTTGAAAAGATGAATGCAAGTGCACAAGCAATCGCAGAATTCCTTGAAACGCGAACGGAAGTTAAATCTGTTCGCTACCCAGGACTTAAGTCCCACCCTGACTACGCCCTTACTCAAAAGCAATCGGGTGGCGCTGGCGGTACAAATATTTGCATCGAATTAAATGGCAGCAAAAAAGATGCCTTTGCATTCGTTAATCGCCTTGTTGTTATTGATATTTCAAATAATCACGGCGATAGCAAGACTCTTATTACTCATCCAGCATCGACAACACACAAGCGTTTAAGCCCCGATGTGCAAGTAGCGATGGGTATTACTCCATCGGTATTGCGTTTATCTGTCGGCCTAGAAGCAAGTTCAGATTTAATTAAAGATTTAACTCAAGCTTTTAATAGCTGAGCAACTACAAGCAACACCGATAATAAACTCAAATACGTAATTGACCACTGAAAAATCTTTCCCGCTACCTTTGTGTAATCTGGGGTCGTCTCACGTAGCTGAATTAATTGCCCCGCAAATACAAGTCCAAGACCAATAGTTAGAACCAGAGCCCACAACTGTAGATCCGCAAAACGAATCAGTGCAATGGATGAAACAATCATCGCCACGGTGTGTAGCCACATTTCGCGGTGCACACGATTTCGAGTAGCAACTACAGGCAACATTGGAATATTTGCTGCTGCGTAATCATCTTTGTACTTTATTGCTAATGCCCAAAAATGTGGAGGAGTCCAAAAGAAAATAACCATAAAGAAAGCAACTGCAGTCCAAGAAAGCGAGTTCGTAACCGCTGCCCATCCGATTAGCACAGGCATACATCCTGCTGCTCCACCCCACACAATGTTTTGTGCTGTACGACGTTTTAATCCCAGCGTGTAGACAACAACGTAGAAAACAATTGCAATAAGTGTCAATAAGGTTGCAAGGGGAGTTGTAAACATCCAGAAAATAACTAGTGATGCAATCGCAACAACTGTTGCAAAGATTGTTGCCTGTAACTTCGATAGAACTCCAGTCACTAATGGTCGCTTAGATGTACGCGCCATTAACTTATCGATATCACTTTCAATGATCATGTTGTATGCATTTGCCGCACCCGCAGCTAGCGTTCCACCGATAATTGATGCAGCAGTTACAACTAATCCTGGAAGTTTGCCTTGTGCTAAAACGAGAGCTGGCAATGTGGTTACGAGCAGTAATTCAACGACACGAAGTTTCATTAAATCTAAATAGCCGCGCCCCTGTTCGGCAGCGGTAAATGTACTCACTTGCCTAGATTACTCAGGAAGTAAGAAGGCAACTCACAGACCTCTCACACTCTTAAGACTTATCTTTAAGTTCTAGCGAAAGGTGCACTCTATGGATCCAATGAATAAGCCTGAATGGTTCCAACTTGCTGAAAGTGATGTTCAAGTGCCTCGCCCAAAGGTCAAAAATGGATTTAGAGCTCTGGCTCTCTCCATTCCATTAATGGCAATTGGTATCGGTGTTGTAGTTGCACAAGCAAGCGATGAATCTCCTGCTGTTACGGAAACAACTTCTATCGCGGCAACTTCAACACAACAACTCTCGCCTTCTATTGCTCAACCAGCCATTGCTAAACCACCAGTAGGTGGAGGCGATGAAGATGACGATTTTGGTGAAGACGACTAATTAATGTCCGCACTTGCAGTTGCTGCCACATGCGCAGACTGCTTTGTTTGGGGCCACATCCATTGCAGGTGTGCGCTTGAAAAATCCCATCGGCTTTAACATAAAGCCCAATCTTTCAACAGGCATTACAGGCCAATCTTCAATGCGTGGAATGTGATTTAGTCCAAAGACGTACCACATAACAACATCTGTATTTTCAATAGATCTATTCGCTTGCGTCCATCTAGGTAAACCATCACCACCTGGATGTTGGAATGGATAATCTCCAGCTGGGTATCTCTCTTCTTCAGTGTTTTTTGTTACCCATAGGTGCTGATACATAAATCCTGCACGCTTACCTAAAACAGATTCTGGAAGAGTTAATGGATATGAGTTTCCACCAGTGATGAGTTTGTAGCCAACAGGTTTGCCCATGTGATTTTTCTTATTTGGGTTAACAATCTTCCAGTAACGAGACTTCATTAAGTCATATAAGCGTTGCGCGCTTTTCTCATCTTTAAACACGGTTTCACTTGTTTCAAAGGCGCCACCGTGCGGATTCTTAGGTCCCATTGGATGTGCAAATGAATCAATTTCAACAACACTGTTCTGCGGTCCATCAATATCTAAATCTAGTCGGGCACAGAAAACATGTTGGTGATACGGAGCAAATAAACCTGGTTCGATTTCTGTGGCCGATGGATGATCAGCATGTGGATGGTCTCCAAGAGTTAAAAGAATTCCTGTGAGCTTTGCTTCGAATTCAATGACACCATCTTGATAGAAATACCAGTAGTACCCGTATTCATAATTATTTACGGTGACTATTGATGAGACTACAAACCGGCGACTGCGGCGAACTTCTGGATGTCCATCAATATCAACGTGCTTCCAAAGAATTCCAAAATCTTCTTCGTGCATACAAATTGCATTCTTGATGTCACGTACTTTACCGTCGCCTTCGGTGACTGCAACGTCTAAATAAGTTATTTCGCCTAAGCAATCACAACCCAGGGTGAGTGAGTTCGTAAAATTTCCGAGTCCGTATTCGCCAGTATCAAATGCATTCTTGCGATAGGCACCTTGGCTTGGATCTCCGTATGGAATCACGAGTTCGGCAATAGATAGGCGGTGCGCAATTTTGCGTTCTGTGCCGTTGTCATTGAAGCGAACATCGTGAATTACTAAACCTTCGCGCTGGTCGAAGCCAACACGAAAGTTCCAGCGCTCCCAATCAATACGCCAACCATTAACGCTAAAGGAAGGACCTGCTGGTTGGTGAATAGATAATTCTTTTAAGTGAACTAGTGATTCCTGCTGTGATTCGCGGTATGGACCAGCTGTTTGTGGAATCGGTGTTTGTTCATCATCTTCAATTCCTACTACTTCGAACTTATCAATATCTATAATTGCATGAAGTCCATTGATTGGGTGGGCATAAAAGTTTCCGTCCTTATCGCGCTTGTGCCACATAGGTGTCCAAATAACACGGCGACCATCATCGATGTAATCAGGAATCTTGGCGCCAATTGGCCACGTTTCCATATGAACATCATCCGCGTTATTTATTCCACGCTTTTTAAGAGCGTCTAAAACTCTTTGGTCTTTACGGGCAATATCAATGGCGCGGTCTGATTCAATTGCTAGCACAGGAGCTTTTGCACCGGGAATTTCTTTGTAACTCTTTATTTCGCCACTTGTTGAGATGACGCCTTCTGAGACCAAGGCTTTTTCTTGATCCCAGATTGTGATGCGACCATTTCTAATAAATGCATCGCCATTTTTCCAATTACTTAAAAATTCTTTTGATGGTTCATCTAGTTGCAACATCGCTATCAAATGGCGGTGATCTAATTTCCAGGCAGCACGCGCAACCTTAACAATTGATTCTTGTTCTGCCGCGGATAGCGGGTCTAGCGGATGTGCTGACACAAAAATCAACTCTCTACGAAGTAGTTATTGGTACTAACTCTGGAAAAATTGGCGCTGCAATCTTTCCAAGAATTCGATCTAACGTGTCCCGGGCTCGCTCGGAGGCGCTATATCTGCGCGGAATCTTATCTGCGATTGCAACAAAAATGTATTGACGGTCTTCTGAATCAACATAGCCAGCCAAGCTAACCGTCCCTGAAAGGGTACCTGTCTTTGCATGAACAAGTCCGACGGCTTGTGGGGCAGTTGTTAAGAAGCGTTTTTGCAACGTGCCTGAAACTCCCCCAATTGGCAGCCCGTCATAAATCGATGCGTACTTAGGATCATTTCTAATCTTCATTAACAGCTCTGCTATCGCTTTTGCTGTTACACGATTTTGTTTTGATAATCCACTGCCATCGGAGACTTCTATCTTGTCTGGATCAATTCCGAAGCTTGTTAGCACTGTGTGAAAAGTATCGGCTACGCCCTGCGTATTAAAAGTTTCTCCGGATGTGACAGCAGCTAATCTTGCGAGCCTTTCTGCTAAAACGTTGTCGCTCCACAATAAAGTCCATTTAACCATGGTTTCTAATGTTGGTGACGTCGAAAGTACAAGTGGTTCAGCCGATTGCATCACTGCTTCCTCGGTTGTAACTCGCTCAACTGTTGTACGCACTCCTCGTTTTTTTAAAAATGCTTGAAGGTTTGCTAAATCTTGAGGAAACAAACCTGTATATAGAATCCTTAAGCGCTTAGTTTTTGTACCTGTAATTTCGCTGTAACGATTAATTGTATTAAATCCTAAACGCGGTAAGGACGTTCGTCCCATTTTTTTTGCTTGACTTTGGATTAAGGAAATCCATGGATCGTATTCACCGTTAATAACAATTGTGCTTGGATTAATGCCTTTGTAAATATTTGTATTAAATACTTTCTGCCCATCTAAATAACTCAGCACAGATGTTGTAGAGAGTAACTTGATTACGGATGCGGGTTTACGGGCCTGTGTTGAATTGCGATCGAAGACTACTTCTCCAGTCATCGCGTCAACCAAAATCATGGATGGATCAGCTAAAAATTTAGAATTGGAAAGTGTTTGAAATACAGCAGGAATTGCAGTGGGTGCTAATTTTCCTATCGCTTGAGCAGGGGCGGCAGAAAGTGCCAGCGCGAACGCCAGCAATATGCCCAGTGGGCGCAAGTGCTTAATCATTTTTAGCTAGTGCTTACCAGGTAACTGCAATAACTATATTTGCAACGGTGAGACCGAGCAGAGTTGCCCATGTCTTAGTCGCAAATACTGCTTTATTATTCTGGCGATACCCGATAAATAAAATAATTAGAACAATTCCAAGTTTGACCGCAATTTTTGTGTTGTTGTACAGCGGCCACTCTGTTGGATTATCAGCATGGAGTGGATACTGAACTCCAACCATTACTAACCCAGCTATAAGTGCTGTCGCTGCACTGTGAAGTATGCCTACATTAAATTTACGAGGCTTTTTAGATGCCTGTAAAAGTAATAAAACTAATATTCCAAGAATTCCAAGCATGTGGAGGACGTATGCGATGGTATGAATAATTGAGAGGTCCATGGATTCAGTTTAGAGTGCATACATGGAAAGACCAATGCCACCAGCCACGATTGGACCTGGTGAATTTTTCCCAGTGGTGGGTGTTGGCCCTCATGACAAGCCGTGGCCAACCGGAGATCAATACGATCCTGAATTACTCGAAAATGGCGACCGCAGAAATGTTTTAGATCATTATCGATATTGGAAAGTGGAAGCAATTGTTGCGGACCTGGATACAAAGCGTCACAAGCTTCATATCGCAATTGAAAATTGGCAACACGATTTAAATATTGGTTCAATCGTTCGAACAGCGAATGCCTTTAACGTAACCGCGGTACACATCGTTGGAAAACGCGATTGGAACAAACGCGGTGCAATGGTCACGGATAGATATTTATCTGTCATACATCATCCAACAATTGCAGAATTCAAACAGTGGTGTACAGAAAACAGCGTGCCGATTATCGGAATAGATAACGTGCCAGGATCCCAACAACTTGAATCGGCGCAGTTGCCAGAAACTTGCGTACTTTTATTTGGCCAAGAAGGCGCCGGAATGTCTGAAGAAGCAATTGCTGCGTGTCCAGTTATTTATGAGATCAACCAATACGGGTCAACGAGATCTATGAATGCATCTGCTGCCGGCGCAATTGCGATGTATCACTGGGCTTTGCAGCACCTGCCACGCTAAAAAGTTTAAGCGCGCTCTTCTTCGTTGTTCGTATCTTCAATCATCGCATCACGCACAGAAGTTAAGCGGCGCTCGATTTCATCGGCTTCTTTATCGCGACCGAGTGTGCGCATAACAGATGCCATGCGAGATTCAATATCAACAATGAATTCAAAGTCTTTGGGATCTTCCTCAGTGGCAGTCTGCAAAACAGTGTCAAGAGAATCTAATCCTTCTTCAAGTTTGCCTAATAAAACTTGAGCTTTTCCGTATTCGAATAAAGCAAAAGTTTCGCGCAGGTGATCGTGCGCGGTTTCAAATACATCGAGTGCCTTGCGCGCTGATTCAAGGGCAGAATCACCATCAGATAATTCGACAAAGCAGGAAGCGATCTTTTGATCACAACGTGCAACGTGAATTACCTCTTTATTGCTTTTATATAAAGCGCGAGCTTCTTGGAAAGAGCGAATTGCTTCGTCATAGCGTTTGAGATCACGATATGCACAACCAATTAAATGTAAATCATTTGCCGCGCCAATTTCATTTCCATCAACGAGATGCTCTTGTGCGCACCCTTCCATTGTTGAAATAACATTGTCATAATTTTTGGATGAATACCACCACTCGCCGAGTGTGCAAGCCAGTTCAAGTGCAATTGGAGATTTATTCTCCCGCAAAATTTCAACAGCCTTGCTCATCGCCGTTGCAGCTTCATCCATACGTTTTAATTGATTGAGGTTGTAACCAATTGCTGAATACGCTTGTGCTAAACCTTCGGAGGGTGCACTGGCACCAAGTGTTGAATAAATATCGCACGCAGTTTCTGCAAGAGCGAGTGCTTCGTCGTATTGTCCACGAGCATAGATTCGGGCACTAAGTTCATAATAAGTACTTGCGCGTTCTGCGCCATCTACATCTGGAATTCTGTCCCAGAGCATTTCCTCAGTTACAAGCTCGTCTTGGCCTTCGTCTTCGCCCATTAGACCTCCCCGTTGTCTGCGAGTTATGACCGCGACTCTATACGCAAACTCTTAGAGTTGCGCTGGAATATCAATTGTTGCTGGCCGCCATTTACCCAGCGGCCCACGCGTAAGTCCTTCAAAGATCGCACCTGTCACTGCTGCTATTTGCTTACGCGTCTTGGTTGCAAAAACATGCCCCCACGGACACTCGTTATCGATCGCGCACACCCAACCATTGGTGCCAATATTTAAGATTCCAGCAAAGCTCTCACGTGTGTAATACGTTGCCACGGCTGCAATTTTTTTCTCACTCACCGGCGGCGATGTTGCAAGGACTTCAACCCCAACACGTTTGCCGTTTATAACTGGCGCGTCAACTTCGCTTCCAACTACGCCAATAATTTTCTCACCTTCTTTGAGTACATCAAAAGGCCACTGGGCAGCACTCTTTACGACGTAATCACTTTTCACGCCCAAAGCAAAGTACTGCGCTCCAAGTAAATATGATTCTGATTTTCTCACGCTCGGGTCCCGCCACTGGATAATATTGCTCATTGTCCGAGTCTTTGGATCATACGTAACTTTGTTATAGGCAGTGTTTCCACCAAGTGAAACAAAATTAATTCCGCGATCAACAGATGTATCAATCGCACCGCGCATGCGTTCAGTCCAGTACTCGCTGTGGCCGCCTACAACAATAGATTTGGTATTGCGTAGTGCAGTCGGATCGGCATCTAAATCAATATCAGTAATGTAATTAATTGCATGCCCTGCCCGCTCGGCTAAAAATAGCGCGGGAAATTCCATGTATCTAAATTGTCCAGCGCCATCACCATCGTAGGGGCGATTAAAAGTTACTGATTGCGCTTTAGTTTCTCGTTTCGTATCACTCCCTTTATACAAGGAAGATCCACCCCATTGGTTGTATGCCTGCCAAGTGAATACAGAGGAAATAAAAGTTATTGCACTCTTTGATTTTGCGTCACGTATAACGAGTGGAATAAAAGATGTCTTACTTCTTGGCGCATCTAAGCGAAATAGATACTGACCTGGTGGCGTACTTTCATTTACTTTGAATTTCCATAAGATGTCCTTAATTTTTTCGATACCAATTAGTCGTGCGCGAGCGCCACCGTAATAACCCATGCGATAAATTGAAATTGTCGTTTCGGTATCTTTTGATGCGCCAACTAAATGAAGGGCCACGGTTTGTCCACATTGTGCACTAGTGGCACCAAACCATCCTTCTATTCTTTTTACCTGTATGCGCCGAGAAAAATCTGCACTCCTGCGCACTGGCGCACCCAGATCCCATTGCTTTGCCCCAGGTTGTGCATTCTCGCGAGCAACCCAGCCCTCTTTGTCGTCCCAACCGCAGGTGCCAGCAGAAGCTGGCGCCATAGGCAGCAAGGAGGCCGCCAGTGTTGTAATAAGTAGGAGAGCGCGCTTCACGGCCATCAGTTTATGGCTGATTTCAAATGGACACCCTGTTGAGCGTGAATTACCCTTGCTACTTGCAAATGATTTGCATCTAGCCGAAAGAAGCCATGAACCAAGTAATCGCTCAAACCCAGAAGCCAACTCTTCGCGACCGCCTAACCAAGGCTGAGTGGCGTCGTATGGGCGCGATGTTTGGCTTCATCGCTTTCCTGCATATCGCAGGTGGGTTATTAATGTGGAAAGCAACGAGTGGTCGCTACGAATTAAGCGATGGTTCTTTATTTGGTTGGGGCACAGCAGCTCTTGCATACGTTCTTGGAATGCGTCACGCATTCGATGCCGATCACATCAGCGCAATTGATAACACCACTCGTAAATTAATGTCAGAAGGTCAGCGCCCACTTGCAGTTGGTTTCTTCTTCTCTCTCGGTCACTCATCGGTAGTTTTTGCACTAGCGCTTCTACTTAACTTTGGAATTAAGGCACTCGGTGGTCAATTAAAAGATGAAGATTCTGCGCTGCACCATTACACAGGCTTGATTGGCCTAACTGTTTCTGGCACATTCTTAATGCTCATCGCGATCCTTAACTTAGTCATCTTGGTTTCCATCGTTGGCGTATTTATCCAAATGCGCAAAGGTACATATAGCGATGAAGAGTTAGAAAAGCACCTGAACTCTCGTGGTCTGCTCATGCGATTCTTTGGCCCGATTGCTCGTCGCATTGATAAGTCATGGAAGATGTATCCGCTCGGAATTTTATTTGGTCTCGGTTTTGATACTGCAACAGAAATCGGTTTGCTCGTTCTTGCAGGATCTTCCGTAGTTGCAGGCTTACCATGGTGGGCAATTATTTCACTTCCACTATTTTTTGCAGGTGGCATGTCACTGCTGGACACCATCGATGGTTCATTTATGAATTTTGCATATGGTTGGGCTTTTTCAAAACCAGTACGCAAGGTCTATTACAACATCATTATCACGGGTCTTTCTGTGGCAGTTGCACTATTTGTTGGTGGATTAGAGATCTGCCAAGTAATTGCCGGGCAACTAAATCTTACCGGTGGCTTCTGGGATTACGCCCTTGCCTTTAATCTAAACAGTGCTGGGTACTTCATCGTGGGCGCTTTCGTTGTTGTATGGTCTGTTGCACTTTTACTTTGGCGCTATGGAAAAATCGAAGAACGCTGGCATAACAAAGCACACGAAGCCCAGCTTGCACGTGGAGAAAACACAGATCACGCGGCTGCTGGAATTGAATTAGGGCCGATTCGCGATGGATTTAAGATCGATTAAGTTTTATTCTTCCCTGCGCAATAGCTGCCCCGAATAAAACTATTAGTCCGCCAACGGGTTCATACCATGTGACACCTTCGCCCAAAAAGATTACGCCAACTATCACTGCAACAACCGGTGTCACATACGTAACTGAGCTTGCAATTGCACTGCCGGCTGCAGCCATAATTTGAAAGTTCCAGATATATGCAAAACCGCGACCAAATGCACCAAGTCCAATCATTGCAAGCAGTGGTCCGATTGTGACTTCGCCATTAAAACCACCATCGACTAAATAAAATGGCAACAAGATTGCTGTAGCAATTACCAATTGCGTTGCAGCGGCAGCTTCTGGTTTTAATCCAATTGGCAAGATGAATTTTCGTGAATATGGAAATGAAATTCCGTAACAAGCAACCGATAACAACAGAGCCAACACCGCAGATATTGGATTCTCACCTAATCCACGCCACGCACCCAAAACTGTGAGTACTCCGATAAATCCTAAGAGCAACCCACTTACTTGCGCCTTTGTAACTTTTTCAGATCTAAATACCAACATCATCGCAAGCAACGTCATCAATGGTGTTACAGCATTGATAATTCCAGCCAAGATTGAAGTTACATCTTGCTCAGCTAGAGGAAATAGATATCCAGGAATTACATTGAGCGTCATCGCTGGAAAAGTTAAGTGTGCCCATGTCTTGAACTCGCGTGGTAACACTATTTTTCTGATTCGTGCATATGTCACCAACGTCAGCGCACCCAATGCAACACCGCCAAATGCCACGCCAACCGGTGTTAAAAACTCAAGGCCTAGCTTGATGAAGATAAATGAGCATCCCCAAGTGATACCCAGTGCTACATATTGGGTAAGCCAGGTATTAGCTGAAGGAGAGGGCGAAAGCACCTAGCAATGATGACACAACCATCCAAACCCACCAGACATTGACGATGTCAACGTGCCAGTGATCGCGTGCATATAAACCGAGTCGAGAACGATTCCAGTTTCCGAGTGCAAAGAAAACTGTCAACACTAAGTGCACAAAATTAAGGATTGCAATCAGGTAATAACACGATGCATATGCACCTGAACTAAACGTAAATGGCGCATTAGCAATTTGATTAAATTGCATCACCATTGCAACAACAGAGGCAACAAGGGCAACTAATCCACCAAGTTT
>CAEUNI010000005.1_pt1 | contig 19482 bp, 17 predicted proteins | sample 7263831 | NCBI WGS metagenome assembly CAEUNI01 (sample SAMEA6814161, study PRJEB35770) | uncultured Candidatus Planktophila sp. | biome: Freshwater; feature: Freshwater reservoir; material: water | place: Czech Republic | collected 2017-06-27 | depth 30m m | reverse complement strand
TATTTCTCCAGAATTTATTAAATCCACAATGGTTTTTTCACCTGAAGGTCCGATACCTTCTGAATGTTTTCGAACACGTGTACATGGTATTTGCTTCGCATCAAGTGAATCAGCTGTTCCACTCGTAGCAAGGATAGTAAAACCTATACGTGATAAATCATAGGCGGCTTGAATGCCTTGCTTCTTATCTTTATCGGCCAAACTTACAAATACAATGCCATCTTTAGGAAGGGCGCCAAAAGCGCTTATTTGGGATTTCGCATAACTCTCTCCGAAAGAATTCGAAATACCCATTACTTCGCCCGTTGAACGCATTTCTGGACCAAGTACAGCGTCCACTCCCCGACCATCAGTTCTGCGAAATCGATTCCACGGGAGAACTGCTTCTTTCACGGAAATTCCATTAGCAATGCCGTCGCCTTTTCGTGGCAACAAACCCTCTTCGCGTAATTGCGAGATGGAAGATCCAACTGCAAGTCGCGCGGCTGCTTTGGCTAACGCAACACCAGTTGCCTTGCTAACAAATGGCACGGTGCGAGAGGCACGAGGATTTGCCTCCAAAACAAATAATTGTGAATCACTCATCGCAAATTGGATATTGATTAAACCCACAACACCAACAGCTCTAGCAATCTTTGTCGTGGCTTCTTTAATTGTTGCAATAGCTTTGGTATCTAGTGACATGGATGGCAACACACACGCGCTGTCACCAGAGTGAATTCCAGCCTCTTCGATGTGTTCCATCACGCCGCCCAAAAAGAGTTCTTGACCATCAAAAAGAGCATCGACATCAATCTCAATAGCACTGTCCAAGAAGCGATCTACCAGAACAGGATGATCAGGTGTTATGTCGGTCGCCCGAGAGATAAACCCCGCAAGAGAATCATCGTCATACACTATTTCCATACCTCGTCCACCAAGTACAAAAGATGGTCTAACCAAAACCGGATATCCAATTCTTTGAGCAATAACTAGAGCTTCTTCTTCAGATGCTGCCATCCCATAATCAGGTGCGCGCAAATTTTCATTCTTTAATATCTCACCGAAAGCCCCGCGTTCTTCAGCAAGGTTTATCGCTTCGGGACTAGTTCCAAGAATTGTTACTCCAGCTTCCTTCAACCCTGCAGCAAGTCCTAGGGGTGTTTGACCGCCAAGTTGAGTAATCACGCCGAGAACAGGACCAGCCAAAGTTTCGGCGTGAATAACTTCAAGAACATCTTCCAAAGTTAATGGCTCGAAGTACAAACGATCACTGGTGTCATAATCTGTTGAAACTGTTTCTGGATTGCAATTAATCATAATAGTTTCGTAATCACTTGCCTGCAGAATAAAACTCGCATGAACGCACGAATAATCGAATTCAATGCCCTGTCCAATACGGTTGGGTCCGCTACCTAAGATGATGACAGCAGGTTTAATGCGAGACCTAACTTCAGTTTCTTCTTCATAACTCGAATAATGATAAGGAGTAAAAGCTTCAAATTCAGCGGCGCACGTATCAACAGTTTTATACACCGGGTGTATTTCCAGATGGATTCTTGTGCGTCTAACATCTTCCTCAGTCATTGATCTAAGTTGGGCAATTTGCAAATCTGAGAAACCCAAATTCTTGGCACTTCGAATCAGCTCCGCACTAAATTCTCCGGGTTGCGCGATAAGTTCGGCTTGTTGATTAATGAGTTCTATTTGCTGTAAATACCAAGGATCAATCTTGGTTGAGGCATGAATCTGAGCAATACTTGCACCAGCCCACATTGCTAATTGAACTTGTTGTAAACGATATTCGGTAGGAATCGACATTTTCGAAACCAAGTCATTTACATTTATCGTATTTTTATCGGACGGAAAAGTGAAGATTGCTTCTTTTCTTTCGAGTGAACGCAATACTTTCATCAGCGCCTCTGGGAAACTTCGACCGATTGCCATCGCTTCGCCAACACTCTTCATCGTTGTCGTTAATCTGGGATCAGCATCAGCAAATTTTTCAAAAGCAAACCGTGGTGCTTTAACAACAACATAATCTAAAGTCGGTTCGAAAGAAGCCGGAGTTACCTGTGTAATGTCATTACGAATTTCATCAAGGGTGTAGCCAATAGCTAGCTTAGTTGCAATTTTTGCAATTGGAAAACCAGTAGCTTTAGATGCCAAAGCACTCGATCTCGAAACGCGAGGATTCATTTCAATAACGATGATTCGACCATCTGATGGATTTACGGCAAATTGAATATTGCAGCCACCAGTGTCAACACCTACTTCACGAATAATCGCCATAGATAAGTTTCTTAGTTTTTGATACTCAACATCAGTTAAAGTCATTGCAGGAGCAACTGTTATTGAATCACCAGTGTGCACTCCCATAGGATCTAGGTTTTCAATACTGCAAACGATCACAACGTTATCGGTCTTATCTCGCATCACTTCAAGTTCGTACTCTTTCCAACCTAATATTGACTCCTCAAGTAAAACTTCAGAAGTTGGGCTATGACGCAACCCAGCTCCCGCAATTTGTTTGAGTTCATCCTCTGAAAATGCGATTCCAGATCCCAAGCCACCCATAGTGAATGACGGTCTTACAACGACAGGATAATTAAGCGATTTAACCGCCAGCAATGCGTCTTCCATAGTGTGACAAATGATTGATTTTGCGCTCTGGCCACCAATTTTTTCAACAATTGCCCTGAATAACTCTCTATTTTCACCACGTCTGATTGCATCAACGTCGGCGCCAATTAAACGCACGCCATATTTTGCAAGGGTTCCTAATTCATACAAACCAATAGCAGCATTGAGGGCAGTCTGCCCACCAAGTGTGGCCAGCACAGCATCAGGTTTTTCCTTGATAATAATTCGTTCAATAAATTCTGGAGTAATTGGTTCGATATAGGTTGCATCAGCAAATTCGGGATCAGTCATGATTGTAGCTGGATTTGAGTTAACGAGAATCACACGAATTCCTTCGGCTCGTAACACTCTACATGCTTGCGTACCTGAATAATCAAATTCACATGCTTGACCGATAACAATTGGTCCACTACCAATAACCAGCACACTCTTGATTGATTTATCAATTGGCATTAATGGACTCTCGCAGCCACTGGATACTTTTGCATTAACTCAATAAATCGATCAAAAAGATAATCTGCATCATGAGGACCAGCTGCGGCTTCAGGGTGATACTGAACGCTAAATGCTCCGCGCTCCAAAAGTTGTAAACCTTCTACTACCCCATCATTAAGAGATACATGTGTAACTTCGCCTGTACCAAAAACTGTTGAGAAAACACCTTCAGTTGGAGCTTTCAGTGCAAAACCATGATTGTGTGCGGTTATCTCAACTTTATTTGTGTTTTTATCAATCACTGGTTGGTTGATTCCGCGATGACCAAATTGAAGTTTATACGTTTCAAAACCTAACGCTCGACCAAGGATCTGATGACCGAAACAAATTCCAAAAATGGGTATTTCAGCTAACAACAGCTCGCGCACTAAATCAATAACTGATGTCATTGTTGCCGGATCTCCCGGTCCATTGGATAGGAAAACACCATCTGGCTTTATCGATGAAATTTCAGCAAAGGTTGTGTTATATGGCATCACATGAGTTTCTACCCCACGCGCGGCAAGTGCTCGCGGTGTTGCCCCTTTAATTCCCAAATCGATGGCAGCAACTTTAAACTTCCTATCCCCAATAGCTGGGACAACATAAGTTTGCTTAGTTGAAACATCTTCGCTCAGATATGACCCAGACATCAGTGGCTGCTTACGCACTTCTACAACCATTTCTTCACGAGAGAGGTTCTGGCCAGAGAAAATCCCTACTCGCATTGCACCTCGATCACGTAGATGCCGCGTTAATGCCCGAGTATCAACCCCTGAAATACCGACAATCTTCTGTGAAATCAACTGATCTTCCAAGGAATTCTCACTTCTCCAATTACTAGTAACCGGAGATGGATTTCGCACGACAAAACCTGCTACCCAAATTTTCTTTGATTCATTATCTTCTGTGTTCATACCCGTGTTGCCAATATGTGGAGCAGTCATAACTACAACTTGTTTGTGATACGAAGGATCTGTCAGCGTTTCTTGATAACCGGTCATGCCAGTTTGGAAAACGGCTTCACCAAATGTAATACCTTCACATGCCCATGATGATCCTTCAAAAATACGACCATCATCTAGAACCAAGAAAGCTTTGCTCATTAATTATTCTCCGTGAGCAACTGTGCTTGTAACAAAGTTGGGACTCCCTTATAGAAAGTATCAGTAATCACGCCAGGTAGTTCCATTCCGTGAAAAGGAGTGTTTCGACTACGTGAGGCTACTAAGTCCCGGTCGACTCTCCAACTAGCCCGAGGGTCAATCACAGTGAGATTTGCCATCTGACCAAGTAGAAAATCTGTGCCTTGATCGGTATATCCCCCGATTCGCGCTGGAGTGCGTGAAATTCGTTCTGCCACTTCATTCCAGTCCAGCAATCCCGTTTCAACCATTGTAAGAGTAATTATTGAAAGAGCAGTTTCTAGTCCCAACATACCGAATGCAGCTTGCTGCCACTCACACTCTTTATTTTCGGCAGGATGCGGGGCGTGATCAGTTGCAACAATATCAATGACACCTTCTGCTAAAGCTTCTCTCAACGCATGGACATCTTTTTCTGTACGCAGCGGTGGATTTACCTTAAAAACGGGGTCATAAGAAGTTGCCATGTCATCAGTGAGCAAAAGATGGTGTGGAGTAACTTCTGCGGTTACATTGATTCCTCGAGCTTTCGCCCAACGAATAATCTCAACACCACCGGCAGTAGTTACGTGACAGATATGTAATCGAGATTGCACGTGGTCTGCCAGTAAAACGTCACGAGCGATAATTGCTTCCTCGGCAACAGCTGGCCAACCTTTTAAGCCCAGAACCGATGAAACTATTCCCTCATTCATCTGGGCATCAATGGTTAAATCTGGATCCTGAGCATGTTGAGCAATTACTCCATTGAACTTCTTTACATACTCAAGAGCTCTTCGCATTACTTGAGGATTTGAAACGCAATGTCCATCATCGCTAAAGATGCGAACTTTTGCCGCACTATCGGCCATGGCGCCGATCTCTGAGAGTTCTTCACCGTCTAAATTTTTAGTCACCGCGCCTATGGGAAATACATCACACAGCCCTGCTTCAATTCCTAAGCGAAGCACCTGTTCAACTACACCTGCTGTATCTGCAACGGGTGATGTGTTTGGCATTGCAGACAGAGCAGTGAATCCACCTTTAGCCGCGGCACGAGAAGCGGAAAGAACTGTCTCTGAATCTTCTTTACCAGGTTCACGCACATGAGTATGCAGATCTACTAAGCCGGGCAGAAGAATTTTTTCAGTTGCATCAACAACAATTGCCTTGCTATCGGCTGGGTTGGCAAATCCTGCAATCTTTCCAGCCGAGATGTATAAATCTTTTTTAGAGCCGTCACTTAAAGTAGCTCCTTTTATGAAATAATTTTCGCTCATACAAGTGCTCCCGATTCGATTCCTTCTCCAGTCAAGAGCGTGTACAGGATTGCCATCCGAACACTTACTCCATTGCTCACTTGCTCGACGATTACTGATCGCGCACTATCTGCGACATCTGCAGTAATTTCTAATCCACGATTCATTGGACCTGGATGCATAATGATTGAGTCTTTTTTCATTCGCTTGACTCTGTCCGAGTTCAATCCAAAATACCTTGAATACTCGCGAGCATTTGGAAAGTAAAGTTCATTCATCCGCTCACTTTGAACCCGAAGCATCATGATCGCATCAACATTAGGAATTAACTCATCAAAATCATAAGAAACATGGGCGTTCCAGCTTTCAACTCCAACGGGTAACAAAGTTGGTGGAGCCACAACACTAACAGTGGCTCCAAGTTTGGAAAGAAGCAAAACATTTGAACGTGCCACTCGTGAATGAAGTATGTCTCCAACTATGGCAACGTGTAAGCCCTGCAAATTCTTTGCGCCTTGCATCAAATGTTTACGTAATGTGTAGGCATCGAGTAACGCCTGACTTGGGTGCTCGTGTGTACCGTCTCCAGCATTTATTACGGTTCCCGACATCCATTTCGATGTGGCTAACCTGTGAGCCGCACCTGATGCCTGATGGCGGATAATGACTGCATCGGCTCCCATTGCTTGTAACGTTTGAGCAGTGTCCTTCAAGGATTCACCTTTACTGACGCTAGAACCTTTAGCGCTGAAGTTAATTACATCTGCAGATAAACGCTTGGCTGCTGCTTCAAATGAAATTCGGGTCCGAGTGGAATCTTCTGCAAACAAATTGACGATCGTTCTGCCGCGAAGCGTTGGTAATTTCTTCATGGGTGCATCAGAAACACGAGCAAGTTCGGTTGCTGTATCTAGAATCGCAATAGCCTCAGATTGGCTGAGATCATTTATTGAGAGTAAATGTTTCATAAAGAGCCCGTTGATCCAATAAGTACTTCATCTACACCGTCGATCTCAGTCAGATGAACTCTTACAGATTGATCTAGGGACGTAGGCAAATTTTTGCCTACGTAATCCGCTCTGATTGGAAGTTCACGGTGTCCCCGATCTACGAGGACGGCCAACTGAACGGTTCGAGGACGGCCAATTTCACCGAGAGCATCAAGGGCTGCGCGAATAGTTCTTCCCGAAAAGAAAACATCATCAATTAGCACAACATCTTTGCCTTCGATCCCGGCCGGAGGAATTTTTGTAGGCATAAGAGCTCGCGGAGGGCGCAATCGAAGGTCATCGCGGTGCAAAGTAATATCTAACGTTCCAACTGGAACAGCTCTAGATTCAATACCTTGAATTATTGAGCCAATGCGTTGAGCTAAATGTGCTCCTCGTGTTGGGATCCCAAGTAAAACTAAATTACTAGATCCACCATTGCGTTCAAGGATTTCATGGGAAATGCGAGTTAATGCTCTAGCAATATCAGCCGGAGGCAGGGCAACACTCATGTAAATCTCCTTCCCCACCTCGCAGGATGGGTCGTTAAAGGATGCTGGTGAAGAATAGCACCAAAAAGTGCGCTCCTGTGGACAGGCAAATGTCGGCGTTTCATTCTTGTTCTAGATTGCTTACTTATGAGTACATATGAAAATACCAACGCCCGAGCACAATTGATAGGTCTTGCACTCAGAGATGTTCGACGGGCCAGAAAATGGACTTTGGCAGAATTTGAAATAGCTAGTCATGGTCGCATTAAAGCTGTAGTGCTTGGCTCATACGAACGGGGTTCGCGCTCGGTATCAGTTGATAAGTTGCAAACAATCGCAGAAATATATGCAGTTCCTATCGGAGCATTCTTCAAACAAAGTTCGGCAGAAAATTGCGCAAAAGAAATACCAAACATCATTATTGATTTGAGAAAACTCCGAGAAGAACCAGATCTTCATTCCAGCAAAGTACTCTCCCTTTTAGATCAATTCTGTTCAGGTATCATCAATTTTCGCAAAGATTGGAACGGAGAAATACTTTCGCTGCGAAAAAGTGATATAAATTTGTTAGCGATTATGACCGCAACTAACGCTGAAAATCTTCTACAAATACTTGCAAGCAATCGCGTTCTATTTAACTTTAAAGATTGAGATCACCACGGATGGATGCGATGCGACCTAAAACTCCGTGAATGTAGCCAGATGACTCCTCGGTAGAGAGCTCCTTTGCAAGAGTTAGCGCTTCATCAATTGCCACCGCGTCAGGAACATCTTCTTGCCACAATATTTCGTAAATTCCGATGCGCAGCACATTTCTATCAACTGTAGGAAGGCGATCCATATCCCAACCTTGGGCATATGTTGAAATTAGCTCATCAATTTTTCGCTTATGAGTATCAACACCAGATATAAGAATTTTTGTGTACTCACGTATTGGACGAGCATCTGGACCATCTTCAACAACATCACGAAGCGCCAATATATCTGTTGAAGCTTTGCCACGAATATCCGATTCGTAAAGTAGATCTAAAGATTGTTTACGGGCCTTGCTTCGTGCCGACACCTTTAAGCGCGACCTTGGTATGAACCATCTCTGGTGTCAACTAGTACTTTCTCGTCTTGCTTAATGAAAAGTGGCACTTGAATTTCAATACCAGTTTCAACCGTAGCTGGCTTAGTTCCACCTGATGACCGATCGCCTTGAATACCGGGTTCGGTATACGTAATTGTCAGTTCAACTGATGCAGGTAATTCGATATACAAGGGATTTCCCTCATGGACTGCAACGATAGCGCCAGTGTTCTCCAACATGTAATTCGCAGCATCGCCAACAATTTGCGCAGAAATGTTTGTTTGATCGAAAGTCTTATTGTCCATGAAAACAAAATCTTCGCCATCTTTGTATAAGAAGTTCATTTCTCGTTTCTCTAGAATGGCTACTTCAATTTTAACGCCAGCATTAAAAGTTTTATCAACAACTTTTCCAGTAAGAACTGACTTTAGTTTAGTTCGCACGAATGCAGGACCCTTACCCGGCTTAACATGCTGAAATTCAACTACGTTCCATAATTGACCGTCGATGTCGAGTGTCATTCCATTCTTAAGATCATTTGTTGATGCCACTTGTATAACCACGCTTTTCTTATATCAGGCCATTGCGGCCAGGCTATCGATTCCCGATAGTCAAGGCATTAAGGATACCCGTTAAATCGCTAATGAAATAATGGGCAAAACCAACTCCGATTACAAGAGTGCTTTAAGTGCGCTCATCGCCAGTGCATATGAATTTGGACCGAATCCACCAATTGTTCCGTTCGCAACTCCTGAAATCACTGAAGTATGTCGAAATTCTTCTCGTGCTAAAGGATTTGATAAATGAACTTCTATGAGCGGAGATTTCACCAATTCTGCTGCATCACGGATCGCATACGAATAATGCGTAAAAGCAGCAGGATTAATAATTACTGGATAAGAATTATCGGCAGCTTCGTGCAGCCAAGAGATAATTTGTGCTTCGTCGTCGCTTTGACGCACATCTGCCGTGAACCCGTGCGCTGAAGCCGAAGATTCAATTAAATTAACTAATTGCGGGTAACTTAAATCTCCATAGATTGAAGAGTCGCGAATATCTAAACGCGAAAGATTTGGTCCGTTGATAACGAGTACTTTCATCTGGCTAGTTTCTCATAAGCTTGCGCAACTTGATCAACACTTAAGCCTTCTATTCTCTGTGTCTTACCCACTTCCGAAATACCGACAAATCGAAGAGTTTTTCCACGTGATTTTTTGTCGACACTCATTAAGGCCTGCAATTGGGGTAATGCAGCGCGATCATATGTTGTTGGCAAACCAACCTTCTCTAACAGATAAATATGCTGCGCAACGATCTGTTCATCTAGTCCACAATGAATCTGGGACAGGTACGCAGCAAACACTAATCCAATGGAAACGGCTTCGCCATGGCGTAGTGTGTAGTTGCTATGACGCTCAACCGCGTGTCCAAGAGTGTGACCGTAATTTAAGATTTCCCGCCCAAAACTTTCCTTGAAATCTGAACTGACAACACCTGATTTAACAGCAACAGATTTTTCGATTAACTGATTAAGGATTTCGTAATCATTTCGATCGCGTTCTAATTCAAAGTTTTGCATTAAATCTAGGATTGTTTGATCTCCTATAAATCCAGTCTTTATTACTTCAGCTAATCCAGCTGAAATATCTCGACTTGAAAGCGTCTTGAGCCACTTTGAATCTATGATTACTTTGCGCGGAGAATGGAATGCTCCAACTAAATTCTTGCCGTATTCGCTATTAATCCCAGTTTTACCTCCAACGGATGCATCAACCATTCCGGCCAACGTCGTTGGTATAGCAATCCAATCAACTCCTCTTAACCATGATGCACTAAGAAAACCCGCCGCATCCGTGACCGTTCCTCCGCCAATAGCAACAACAAGATCAGAGCGCGTAAAGCCAGCGGCTCCCATCCAATCCCACATCTGCACGAGAGTTTTAGCTGACTTAGCAGATTCCCCATCGGGCAGTGGAAAATAATGAATCTCACTATCTGCAGATATTTTCGGAATGTGTTCTTTTTGAGACTCTGAATGAAAAATGGCAATGCGATCATATTTTAAAATACTAGATGTGAGCTCTGCGAGCCAATCCTTACCAATCACGACATCGTATTGATGTTCTGATTTGACGGTGATTATGCTCATGCGAGAAGTGTAACAATCGCCGTGGCAGCTTCGTTTGGCGTTAATTTATCTGTAAGTAGCTGATGGTGCGATAAGGATTCGTAAATTGGTCTACGAACATTCATTAGTTCCTGCCATTGAGCGCGAGGATTACCCAAAAGTAATGGTCTGTCACGATTAAAACCAACGCGTGGTGCCGCGCCGGCGAGAGTCACATCAAGAAAAATTACTGGCGACCCGCTTGCCTTAATTGCCCCTTGTGCAACCGTAGATAATGGCGCTCCTCCACCCAAACTCAAAACACCTGAGTGGTTTTCTAATTGTTGTAGAAGAACTTGCTCTTCAACTTCGCGAAAGTATGGCTCGCCCTTATCTACAAATATTTCTCCGATGCTCTGTTTCTCCTGCTCGGCAATTACTGTGTCCGTATCTACGAAATCTTCCTTCAACAGCCTTGCCAGCGATTTTCCGACGCTAGATTTTCCGGCTCCTGGTGGGCCGATTAAAATTACACGTGGAGGCATCTTTATTTAAAGCGAAGATTTTCCATATAGGACAAGAAATTGCGTCGTGTTTCAGCGACACTGTCTCCCCCGAATTTTTCAAGAACAGCTTCGGCCAAAACGAGTGCTGCCATTGCTTCAGCAACAACGCCTGATGCAGGTACAGCACACACATCTGATCGTTGATTAATTGCTTTCGCCGCATCTCCGGTAGCGACATCAATAGTGTCTAACGCTTTAGGTACTGTAGAAATTGGTTTCATCGCGACACTAATTCGCAAAATTTCACCGTTAGACATTCCACCCTCTGTGCCACCAGCGCGATCTGTTCTGCGCACAATTTTTCCTGCACTATTTTTCTCAATTTCATCATGTGCTGATGAACCTCTGCGAGTGGCGGTGAGAAAACCATCCCCAATTTCCACGCCTTTAATTGCTTGAATACCCATCATGGCACCAGCTAATCGCGAATCTAATCGTCGATCCCAATGCACGTGAGAACCTAATCCGGGCGGAACATCAAAGACTAAAACTTCACACACTCCCCCAAGAGTGTCTCCATCCGAGTGTGCTTTTTCGATCTCATTAACTATGAGCGCACTTATTTTTGCATCGGCGCACCTAACCGGATCTGCATCAATCTTTTCTTGATCATTTTTTCCTGGTAATGGCGCATCTTCTGCGACACGAACTCCACCAATTGAAATCACATGGCTAAATAGCGTGATGCCAACGCTTTGTTCTAGAAATGCACGCGCAATAGCACCTAATGCAACCCGTGCAGCAGTTTCGCGGGCGCTAGCGCGTTCCAAAATGGGACGCGCGTCTGTGAAATCATATTTTTGCATGCCAACCATGTCAGCATGACCTGGACGAGGTCTTGTCAGCGGCGCATTGCGGGCTAAGCCTTCTAATTCAGAATCATCAATTGGATCGGCCGACATCACTTTTTCCCATTTAGGCCATTCAGAGTTACCAACTTCTATTGCAATTGGCCCGCCCTGAGAAATTCCTAAACGAATACCGCCTTTAATTGTAATTTTATCTGCTTCAAAATTTTGTCTGGCTCCACGCCCAACTCCAAGTCGGCGTCGCGCTAAATCCCTATCAATATCGTTAGTGGTAATTTTTATATGCGCAGGCAGCCCTTCGACAATAGCCGTCAGGGCTGGACCATGTGATTCACCTGCAGTTAGCCAACGCATTGTCCTATTGTGGCAGAAGAAGAGCGATTGGGGCGTACAAATAAAGGCCACTCGCGAAAAAGATATTCGGGGCCATAGCAATTCGATATGGAAACTTTCGATAAATTAATAAATGCAGGCAAATATGTCCCACAAGAGCCAACCACAACGAAATGAAGAAGATTTCAAGTGACCTTAGCCCCGTATCAAAGAATGCAAATGCCAGCACGGCGATGAGCTTTATATCACCAAACCCAATACCTCCTGATTTGTGAAATGCATTGCTCAAAAAGAATAGAAAAGTAAAGATAGTAAAGAAAAAGAAACCTGTTATTAGGTCCACACGTGCGCCAGGTAGTAGAACCGAGAAAATCATGAGAGAAGAAGACAAATATATGAGCTTACGATTGCGAATTTTATGGATCCTTAAATCTTCAATCGAAATACTTACTGCGAAATAGGCCACAACAACAACGTATAAGATTTGCACATTTAGATCGTAATGCGAAGGCTGCAAATAAAATCCGCAGTGTGGATAACCTACTTAGAAGTCAATTCACCCTTTAAGAAAGTTGAGAGTTCTTCTCCATCTATATCCAATCCTGAAAACAATCTAATTTGCTCAATTCCTTGTGCGATCAATAAATCCAATCCACTTATTACAGCAGATCCAGTTTCACTCCAAGCGGCGGCAAATTTAGTAGGCCATGGGTTGTAAATAACATCAAAAAATGTTCCGTTGGGTTTTCGGGACAGCTCATGTGCGAATGAGTCCAATACAGCTTTAGGGGTTGTATTTATGACTAAGTCGGACGCATAAAACTCATCAATAAATTTCCATGGCAAAAACTTCATGGTGGCAACAGTCACAGACGATTGCATAGATTTTTCACGATCAAGATTTCTGTGAAGAACAGATATTGATGTATTTGCATCATCAAATGCGGCAGCAGCGGCACGCGCCGTTGCACCTGATCCGACTATAAGTACCGACTTCGGCTTGGTTGAATTCTCCTTGCTCCAGGCGTTTTGAAATCCGAGAACATCAGTTGAATACAAACTCCATGAATCTCCCTGTCTAACCAAAGTGTTTCCGGATTGAATTCTTTTCACCAATGGGTCAATAACTTGCGCAACTGAAAGTACTTCTTCTTTGAGGGGCATAGTTAATGAGAATCCTGTCCAAGCATTACCTTTATCCTTTAAGAATTCACCTAGCGAACCTGCAGGAACATCGAAAGACTCGTAGTTGCCAGCAATACTGAGATGCCTGTACGCACTCATATGCAATCGAGGAGAAAGTGAGTGAGAAATTGGAGAACCCAAAACAGCGGCATTAATCAATTAAATGCACCTGCCTTTCGATTCTTCGTATACAGAGCTTTCCATTGATTAAATTCTGCAATGTCTGCTGTAAATCTTGTATCTCCAGGACTAACTGTAATGAAGTACAACCAATCGCCGGCGGCAGGATTAATGGCAGCTTTTATGGCTTCCAATCCAGGGTTTCCGATCGGAGCAGGAGGCAATCCGTACTTTCTATATGTGTTAAAAGGTGACTTCATCAGAGTTGATTGTGTACTCAAAAAAACACTACCCCGAACTTTTTTCACATAATGCACTGTCGAATCCATCTGCAATGGCATACCAATTCGCAATCTATTTCGTATTACTTGAGATACTTTTGCGAAATCCTTAATGTCGCCCTCTGCCTGAATTATTGATGCAATAGTAATTAGCTCTTGAGCTTTCAACTTAGGATCATTTGCAAGTCCTAGATCCGCTACTTGCAATGTAAAACGATTGATCATTGCTTCAAGGGCTTGCTTGGCGGTAGCTTCCTTTGTGAAACTATATTGAGCAGGATAAAGAACTCCTTCAAGGGAAGTGAAACCTTGAGGCAGTTGAACTTCTTTCGCTGCTTTTAGAATATCGTTTTGTGCAAAACCGTTCTGCTCTAGCGCTGCGAATATCTCTATATTCCAGCCACCCTCAAAAATCTTTATTAAATTTGGAATCCTGGCGGGATCTAATAACTGTTCTAATGCCTGTGTAGCTGCGATTTTGTTGTTGAGCTGGTGAATTCCAGGTGCGATTCTTGCGGCACGCACGTCGGAAACCGCAACCTTAAAGAAACTTTGTGATGACTCAATAATGCCTAATTCAAAGAGTTGTGTTGCTATTTCTGATCCACTCGAACCTTCTGCGACATGCACATCGATTAATTGCTCAGAAACCGCCACAGGTCGAATGGGAAAATCTGCCGTACTCGAACCCACAGATCGGAATTGATGGATTAACAATGTGAGGATTGCAACAAGAACGAGAGCAAAAACAACTCTTACTAATTCACTCCTTTTCATTGAGGCTGATTCTTTTTTCTATAGCAATTGCTTGCTCTAAAATACCCACGGCTGCTGCTTGATCTATCGCAGATTTGCTTTCACGGGCGTTCATTCCTGAATCTTTAAGTTGTTTGGCAGCGCTCACAGTTGAGAGTCTTTCATCAATCATTGAACAAACGACGTTGGTGCGGGACGAAACTTCTTCCTTAAACTCTTCGGCCTTCTGCATTGAAGTACTTGATTCACCAGAAAGATGTCGTGGAGATCCAATGTAAATATGAATTGGTTCGTATTCATCAACAAGTGCAACTATCTGGTCCCAAAGATCTGCGTCTTTGCATTTCAAAGTTGTTACGGGCGTTGCAAGAATCGCATCTGGGTCACAGACCGCAACGCCTATACGTACGTCACCATAATCAAAGGCCATGCGTCGCCCTCGGAGCATCTTATTTTCCAGAAATAGCGTGCTCGATAGTTGTAAGCGCTTCACCAATTTTTGATGCGTCGATGCCGCCGCCTTGCGCGAAATCATCTTTTCCTCCACCGCCACCACCCAATACGGTTGATCCTAATTTCACTAGTGCGCCAGCTTTTACTCCGACTTCACGTGCTTCATCACTGGTAGCTACCACCAAAATAGGTTTTGAATCCGTAACGCTGATCAACACAATTACACTGCTGGGCGTCTTACTCCGTAAATCTAAAGCGATAGTTCGTAAATTTTCACTATTTATTCCATCGGAGATCTGAGCCGAAATCAGAGCGAGTGAACCAATATCCTTCTTATTTTTCAACAGCTCTGAACTCTTAGCCAATGCAGCATCTGTTCGCAACGTGGCTAATTCCTTTTCTATATCTTTTATTTTTGAGATTAAATCTGACACTCGCTCTGGCAATTCTTCCGTTCGTGCGCCCTTGATTATCTCTGTCAGAGAGCTCAGCAATACATGTTCGCGAGCTAAGAATTTATATGCATCGACACCAACTAAAGCTTCTACGCGCCGCACTCCAGCACCAATAGATGATTCACTTAACAATTTAATCAAACCAAGTTGACCGGAGCGAGCAACGTGCGTGCCACCGCATAACTCTCTGGCCCAATCTCCAACGCTGACAACGCGCACTTGATCCCCGTATTTTTCACCAAAAAGAGCCATCGCACCCAGTTTCTTGGCATCAGCTTGGCTCATTACTTCTGCGCTTACTTCAAGATTATCTAGAAGCAGAGTGTTTACTCGTGACTCAACATCATTGAGTACAGAATCAGGAACTGCACCTGTGGCAGGAAAATCAAAACGAAAACGGCCTGGTGAGTTTTCCGAGCCTGCTTGTGTAGCAGTCTCACCGAGAATCTCTCGAAACGCCTTGTGAACCATGTGCGTTGCTGTGTGCGCGCGCGAAATTGCACTACGTCGTTCAATATCAATCTTCGCTAATACTTGCGTTCCTGCTTCAACGGCACCGCTACGAACGCGTCCGCGGTGCACACTTATTCCAGGAACAGGAGTTTGCACATCATCGATTTCGATAACTGCTCCATTTGCCAGATTAATTAGTCCACCATCTGCTAACTGGCCGCCACCCTCTGCATAAAAAGGTGTTCGATCTAAAATAACTTCGATTTCATCGCCAGATTTGGCCGATTGCACCGCAACACCATCGATTAATAAAGCTTTGATAACAGCTTCGCTCTCTGTATGCGTGTAACCAATGAAGGATGTAAGTCCATGTGAATCTGCTATTGAGCGATACACGCTGACATCTGTGTGTCCACTCTTTTTAGCCTTAGAGTCCGCTTTTGCGCGATCTCGCTGCTCTTTCATTAAACGGCGAAACCCATCTTCATCAACTTCTAGCCCTTCTTCGCGAGCCATTTCAAGGGTGAGATCAAATGGAAAACCATAGGTGTCGTGTAATTTAAATGCAGCGTCACCGGATAATTTCTTACCTTTGCTCTTTTTAATAGATGCACTTTCAACCTCAAAAATACTTGTTCCACTCTTTAAAGTTTGCAAGAAGGTATCTTCTTCCGCCTGTGTTACAGCAAGGATGCGATCGCTTTCGGTTTTCAATTCTGGGTACTGAGGTGACATTGCCCCGATTGCAGCTTTCGTTAACTCATTCATAATCAAATCATCTGAACCCAGTAAGCGCATATTGCGAATGGTGCGGCGCATCATTCGGCGCAATACATATCCGCGACCTTCATTGCCAGGAGTGACACCATCGCCGATTAGCATCGCAGAAGTTCGAGCGTGGTCTGCAACTACACGTAATGCGACATCTGATTTCTCATTCTTCCCATATTTAACGCCAGTGAGTTCGGATGCTCGATTAAGAATTTGAGCCGTTGTATCAATTTCGTAGATGTTGTCAACGCCTTGTAACAGAGCCGCCATTCGCTCCAAGCCAAGACCCGTATCAATGCTCTTTGCAGGTAGTTCACCAAGAATAGGAAAATCATCTTTACCAGAACCAGCGCCTCGTTCATTCTGCATGAAAACTAAATTCCATACCTCCATATAACGATTTTCATCGGCTATTGGTCCACCTTCAATGCCAAACTCCGGACCACGATCATAATAAATTTCAGAACACGGACCACATGGTCCAGGAACGCCCATGGACCAGAAATTATCTTCCATTCCCCTACGTTGAATTCGATCTAAAGGTAATCCAATTTTCTTATTCCAAATTTGTACCGCTTCATCATCATTGTGAAAAACAGTGACCCATAATTTTGATTCGGCAAAACCATAACCACCATCAGAAATAGGGCGAGTCAGTAAATCCCACGCTAAAGCAATTGCGCCTTCTTTAAAATAATCACCGAAAGAAAAATTGCCGCACATTTGGAAAAAAGATGCGTGGCGTGTTGTTTTACCTACTTCATCGATATCTAGAGTTCGTACGCATTTTTGTACCGATGTTGCTCTTTTGTACGGTGGAGTTACTTCACCGAGAAAAAAGGGTTTGAATGGAACCATTCCAGCATTTACCAACAACAAGTTTGGATCATCAGCAATTAAAGAGGCTGAAGGAACAACCGTATGTAATAAACCTTCGCGGTTATCGGTTTCGAAGAAGCGCAGCCAGCGCGAACGGATTTCGGCAGATTCCACGTGGGCAGATCACTCAGCCTTCTTCTTCTTCTTTTTTGCCCGGCCTTTACCCATTTGAGCAGCCGATACAAGAGCTCCAGCAACTTTCAACGCTGGACCACTCTTATCTAAAAAACCGGATGTTGCGTTCGTAACTTTTTCGGAAATATCTTCCACATTTTTTGTGATGCGATTAAAACTTTGTAGTGGTCCATTTACCAAGGTCACAGTCGTGTGAACTTCTTCAATCAATGGAGTTGTCTCATCCGTGACAGCCTTTAGGGATATTTTGGCTTCATCAATAAAGCGTCCAACACGAATGACTGCATAACTAACTGCAATTGCTATAACTAGGAGGGATGACGCCGCAATGATTGTTGCAATTCCACCTGGGCCCATGACTTCCTCCTTGATTTACGAACTGATTAACTAATAAGCCCAGCCTACCTGATTGCCTTACTTGGCTCCCTCTTTAGGCGCCCCATCAATTCCACTCTCTTTTCGTTGCGCAGGAGTAATCGGAGTTGGTGCGCCAGTTAGTGGATCAGCGCCACTGGCCGTTTTAGGGAAAGCGATTACTTCACGAATTGAATCCGAATGAGAAAGTAGAGCGCATAATCTATCTAGTCCCAAAGCGATTCCCCCATGTGGAGGTGGACCGTAATTAAATGCTTCGAGTAAAAAACCAAATTTACTCGCAGCTTCTTCGTCACTTAATCCAATAACTGTAAACACATCTTTTTGCATTTCACGATCATGAATACGTATTGAGCCGCCACCTAATTCAGTGCCGTTAAGAACAATGTCGTAAGCATACGCCAATGCACTGGATGGATCTTTTGCAAAAGTTTTGGCGAATTCTGGTTTTGGTCCAGTGAATGGATGGTGCACCGCTGTCCAGCCACCACCATCAGTTGGTTCAAACATAGGCGCATCTACGATCCAAACAAATTCCCATCGATTTGTTTCAATCAAATTGCAACGTTTTCCAACTTCCAGACGCACTGCACCAAGCAAATTCAATGATGCGATGCGTTCACCGGCGGCAAAGAAAATTGCATCACCCGGTTTAGCACCGACGTGTGCTGCAATACCGGCTTGCTCTGCGTCAGTTAAATTCTTAGCAACGGGTCCACCAAGAGTTCCATCTGCTGCAACCAAAATATATGCAAGGCCTTTAGCGCCTCGTGCTTTTGCCCAGTCTTGCCATGCGTCTAATTCACGGCGAGGAGAATCTGCACCCCCCGGCATTAAAGCAGCACCAACATATGGCGCTTGGAAAACTCTAAAAGTTGTATCGGCAAAATAACTAGTGCAATCTATAAGTTCTAGACCAAAGCGTAAATCAGGTTTGTCTGATCCATATCGCGCCATTGCGTCGAGATATGTCATACGAGGAATTGGTAACGAGATTTTATAGTCAAGAACTTCTTTCCACACCTTAACCAAAATCTTTTCAGCCACGGCCAAAATGTCTTCTTGATCGATAAAGGACATCTCGATATCTAGTTGAGTAAATTCTGGTTGGCGGTCAGCTCTGAAATCTTCGTCTCTAAAGCAGCGAGCAATTTGATAGTAACGCTCCATGCCAGCAACCATGAGAAGTTGTTTAAAAAGTTGTGGCGACTGTGGCAACGCATACCAACTACCTGGTTGCAATCGAACTGGAACCAAGAAGTCTCGTGCACCCTCTGGCGTTGAACGTGTCAGGTAAGGCGTTTCGATTTCATGAAAATCGAGATCTTCCATCACGCGTCGAATCGAAGAAGTGACCTTCGAACGAAGTCGAAGATTTGCAGCTGGTCCTTCGCGACGTAAATCTAAGTATCGGTAACGAAGACGAACCTCTTCTGAAATTTCAGCTTCGCTTCCTGTATCAACTGGGAATGGAAGAGGAGCCGACTCGCTTAGAACAACGATCGAATCGCCCATAACTTCAATCTCGCCCGTAGGTATATTTGAATTTTCATTTCCAGCCGGACGAAGTGCTACTTCGCCTGTGATTTGAAGACACCATTCGGCGCGCAATTGGCCGGCCAATTTCTCGTCTCTAATGACAACTTGAACTGAACCTGTGCCATCACGTAAATCAATGAATGCGACACCACCATGATCGCGACGTCTGGCAACCCAACCAGCCAAAGTGACGCTCTGGCCAACATGGGATGCGCGCAGCGCACCTGCATCGTG
>CAEUNI010000003.1_pt1 | contig 22249 bp, 17 predicted proteins | sample 7263831 | NCBI WGS metagenome assembly CAEUNI01 (sample SAMEA6814161, study PRJEB35770) | uncultured Candidatus Planktophila sp. | biome: Freshwater; feature: Freshwater reservoir; material: water | place: Czech Republic | collected 2017-06-27 | depth 30m m | reverse complement strand
AGCTGTTGTTAAGGCCGTTGGCTCAACAATTTCATTCTCTGCTACTGGTGATCCAGATAAGATCGTTATGAACCAGTACACAATTAAGGGTGGAAAGATGGTTTGGGTTAAGAAGCTTTCCTAAGCTGAAATTTCAAACCTCAATTAGCAATGCGTGGCAGATGCCTAAAAACATCTGCCACGCATCGCAATAACTAAAGGAATAAATCGTGGATTTTTCAATCTTAATTTCAGACTTTTGGTCACTAGGCCTTGATGGCTTAGTTGTCGGAGCGATTTATGCTCTTATTTCACTCGGATACACATTGGTGTACGGAGTACTGCGCTTGATTAATTTCGCGCACTCTGAAATTTTCATGATCGGCACAATGGCTGTCTATTTTGTCGTACTGCAATTTGGTTTTACTGGCTATGAAGATCCACTTCCGCTAATCAAATTTATTGGTATTTTCTTACTCTTCGCTACCGTTGCGGCAATAGTCAGCGGTGGATCTGCGGTGTTACTTGAGATAGTTGCATACCGAAGATTACGTAATATGGGGGCAAGTAGATTGAGTTCCCTCATTTCTGCGATCGGAGCATCATTTTTCTTGGTGGAAGTTTTCCGTAAAATTTCAGATTCTAAAAACCTAGATTTTCCCCGTTTGATCAATAAAGATCCTTTTTTTACAGTTGGAACGCTCTATCTTTCAGCTGACAAGGTATTGGTGCTAGTTGGAGCCACAATTATTTTTCTTATCCTCAATCGCATCATTAACCACACAAAACTTGGCATGGGAATCCGTGCAGTTTCACAGGATGAGCGCACTGCGATTTTGATGGGCGTGAATGTCAATAGAATTATTTCTTACACCTTCTTACTCGGTGGAGTTTTAGCTGGAGTTGGATCTGCCTTCTATATGGTTTTCTATGAAACAACTAAAGCGAATGTAGGTTTCTTGGTTGGTATTTCAGCCTTCACCGCAGCCGTTCTCGGTGGAATCGGAAATGTTCGCGGAGCACTCGTAGGATCCTTCGCCCTAGGACTTATTCAGCAGTACACATCAGCAGTCCTTGGATATAACTGGCGTGATGTTGTTACATTCGTGATTCTTGTGCTTGTACTTTTGGTTAAGCCAACAGGATTATTTGGTGAAGCACTGCAGAAGGCGAGGGTGTAGTTATGGCTCTTATGAAAGCTTCGGCATTTAACTTACGAGATAAATTTGGAGACTGGTGGGATGGAGCAAATTCTGCTCAGCGCACAGTTTTTCGAATTGTGTTAATTGGTATTTTTTATGCATTACCGATGCTCAATAATCCGATTATTGATACTCCAGAAACGTCATTTAGTTCAGTTCTTTTCTATCCATTAATAATGTTTAGTCTCATGGCGGTCGGTTTAAACGTAGTTGTTGGTAAATCTGGAATTCTCGACCTTGGATACGTAGCATTCTTTGCAATCGGTGCTTACACGCATGCTGTTTTGAGTATTCATACGCCATTGAATTTCTGGGAGATCCTTCCGTTTGCCATGGCTTTTGCAATGCTTGCCGGAGTAATTCTTGGACTCCCTGCCTTACGCCTCCGTGGAGATTATCTTGCGATTATCACTTTAGGCTTTGGTGAGATTGTCCGCATCGTGGCAGTTAATACTGAAGCCATTGGTGGCGCCGCAGGTTTAACAGATATTCCAGGTCCAACGTCAATTCTTGGTATCGAATTCACAGTTATGGATCCACGTCCATATTATTGGCTGACTCTTACTTTACTTTTACTTGTCATTTGGGGCGTTATCCGACTTTCACATAGAAAACCAGGACGCGCCTGGGAAGCTATTCGCGAAGATGAAGATGTTGCAGAATTTATGGGAGTCGCAACTCTTAAGTACAAATTATGGGCGTTCATTATTGGCGGCGCAGTTGGCGGACTAGCAGGTGCGATCTATGCATCTCAAATTAGATCTATTCAACCAGAGCTATTCACACTCAATCTTTCGATCATGATTCTTGCCTGCGTTGTATTCGGCGGAATGGGAAATATTTGGGGCGTAATTCTTGGAGCCGTTATTTTGGGTTATGCACCTGAGAAACTGCGTTTCCTCAGCGATTATCGAATTATTTTCTTTGGGCTATTGATGGTTGTGATGATGAATATTCGTCCGAATGGTCTCATGCCTCGTAAAAAACGCGAGCATTTTCAGGAGAAGAGCAAATGAGTAAAAAATTGCTTGAAGTTCAAGATGTACTCGTAAATTTCGGTGGAGTAACCGCACTCAACAAAGTTAATTTGCATGTAAGTGAAGGAGAAATTGCTGCACTTATTGGCCCAAATGGAGCCGGCAAAACAACTGTTTTCAATATTGTCACTGGTTATTACACGCCAACTTCTGGAAGAGTAATTGTTGATGGGGAATCAGTTCTAGGCTTACGCCCTTACCAAATAGCTCGCAAAGGATTAGGACGCACTTTCCAGAATATTCGTTTATTTGGAGACATGACTGCTGCTGAAAATGTTGCAACAGCCGCAGATTCTCTCAACAAATCTGGACTTGTTGGATCATTGTTTGGAGGACCTCGCAGTCGCCGTGATGAAGCAGCAAGCATGGAGAAAGCTCACGAACTTCTACGCTTTATTGGTTTAGATCACAGAGCACTTCAAATGGCTAAGAACCTTCCATACGGAGATCAACGTCGGTTAGAAATTGCGCGAGCTTTGGCGCTAAATCCAAAGGTGTTACTTCTCGATGAACCTGCTGCAGGCTTTAATCCTCAGGAAAAAATTGAGTTAGGTGAATTGATTCGTAAAATTCGTGATCGTGGTTTCGCAGTTCTTTTAATTGAACATGATATGAGTCTTGTCATGGATATTTCAGATCGAGTTTCGGTCCTAGATTTTGGTCAAAAAATTGCTGAAGGCACTCCAGTAGAAATCCAAAAGAATCAACGCGTAATCGATGCATATTTGGGAGTTGCTGAAGATGCTTCTTAAAGTAAAAGATTTAAATGTTTCCTACGGAAAAATCAAGGCAATCAAGGGAATTTCTCTTGAAGTAAATGCCGGTGAAGTTGTAACTCTTATTGGAGCCAATGGCGCCGGAAAAACGACATTCTTGAAAACTATTTCTGGGATTCTTTCACCTGTCAGTGGAGAAATTACATACGATGGAAAACCACTGGAGAGCATTAAACCTTTCCAGCGCGTTAACGAAGGAATTTGTCAGGCACCTGAAGGTCGTGGAATATTTCCAGGCATGACAGTCTTGGAAAACTTGGAGATGGGTAAGTTCGGAAGAACGCCATCGAAGCAGGAAACTCATGAAGATTTAGAAAAAATCTTTGGTTTGTTTCCACGGTTAAAAGAACGCGTCTCACAGATGGGTGGAACCCTCTCTGGTGGAGAACAGCAGATGCTTGCCATCGGGCGTGCTTTAATGAGTCGCCCTCGTTTGCTATTACTTGATGAACCATCCATGGGACTTGCTCCGAAATTCATTGCTCAAATCTTTGAAATCATTGGAGAAATTAAAAAGCAAGGAGTGACAATTCTCCTGGTAGAGCAAAACGCTGCTAAAGCCTTGGCAATAGCTGATCGTGCTTATGTTTTGGCTACTGGCAACATAACCACTGAAGGAACTGGAAAACAATTGCTTAACGATCCAGCTGTGCGAGCTGCCTACTTAGGAACCGGCGCTCACTAACCGTTTTTTCCGTTTTATCTTTCAGCAAGAATCAAACAAGTAATACGGGCCGTACAAGTGCGTTGGCCTTCATCGTTTGTAATAACAATGTCATAGCAGCACATCGTTTTACCTAAAGAAACTGCGGTTGCCACGGCTGTAACTATTCCCTTTGTCGCAGACTTATGATGAGTCGCATTGATATCTACACCAACTATTCTGCGTGTAGGTCCGGCGTGTAATTGCGTACCAATAGAACCCAGGCTTTCCGCTAAAACAACGTTGGCGCCACCATGTAACAACCCAATTGGTTGAGTGTTTCCCTCAACAGGCATTGTTCCGACAAGGCGTTGCGGGGATGCTTCGATAATTTCAATTCCCATTTTTTTATCTAAGGCTCCGCTACCGCGTTCACGAATTATTGCTAGAAAGTCTGCTTGTTCCATGGGCCCTAGTCTAACTTGCCTCATAGGATGCGCACATGACCAAACGCCTTTTGCTAATTGATGGTCATTCCATGGCGTATCGAGCTTTTTTCGCCCTGCCCGCTGAGAACTTCACTACAGCGCAGGGTCAACATACAAATGCAATTTATGGCTTTGCCACGATGTTGATTTCTCTGATCAAAGAGGAAAAACCAACTCACATCGCAGTCGCCTTTGACGTGTCACGTAAAACTTTTAGAAGTGAGATTTTTCCAGAGTACAAAGCCAATCGCTCCAAGACTCCCGACGAATTTCGTTCGCAGATGAGTTATTTACATGAATTAGTTTCGGCCTTCGGAATTCAACAATTTGAAGTTGAAGGCTATGAAGCGGATGACATTATTGCAACAATCACAAAGAGGGCAGAAAAAGAGAAATATGAAGTTCTAATCTGTACGGGGGATAGAGATAGTTTTCAATTAGTTAATTCACATACAACCATTTTGTATCCAAAACGCGGTGTCAGTGAGATGGCGCGGATGACGCCCCAGGCTGTTCAAGACAAATATGGAATGAGTGCCGAGCAATACCCTGATTTTGCTGCGCTGCGTGGAGACCCTAGTGATAACTTGCCATCAGTACCTGGCGTGGGAGAAAAAACAGCAGCCAAGTGGATTGTTGATTTCGGTTCGCTAAAAGATTTATTGGCCAATGTGGATACTTTGGGTGGCAAAGTTGGCCAATCTTTGAGAGATAACATCGATAACGTTATTCGCAATCGAGAACTAACGCAGTTAGTACACAATGCACCTTTTAATTTTGAAGTAGATGCGCTTGCATGGAGTGGTCCGGATGATGAACTTGTCATCCCACTCTTCGAAAAATTAGAATTTCGAACATTACGAGATCGCTTAACACCCTTGCTAAAAAATCCGTCGGATATAAAGAAATCAACGGCAAATTCGGAGACACTTTTTGAAACACCATTTGATTCAAACGTGCTCACACCTGAAGAAGCGTCAAAGAAGATTGCAGCCCACGGAGGAGAAATCGCAATTGCCTTTGATCTTGAAAATGAAACTTTGCACAGATATTGCGTTGCTCTTAATTCTCAGGAATCTTTCATCGTGCATTCCTCCGAAATGGGTGATTGGGCTATTGATGATTCAACAAAGAAAATTGCTCATGATGCGAAAGCAGTTTCGCGTAATTATCGGCTTTCAAATATTTCCTTTGACACAAATCTTGCGGCTTATTTAGTTAATCCCGGCACACGAAGTTTAGATTTTTCCGACATTATTGAACGCTGGGGTGATGGATCACAGATGGATCAGAGCTCTCCAGAGAGCTCGCTACATAGTCATGCTCGTTTGCTCTTCACCGTGCGTGACTCACTAGCAAAGGAACTGCACGTCAGGGAATTAGAGAAATTGTTTACTGAATTAGAGATGCCTATTTCTGAGCTATTAGCCATTATGGAATCTCGCGGAATAAGCGTGGATCGGAAAAAACTCGAATCGTTGGCAATCTTTTTTGAAAAAGAGAGTGCAACACAGACAAAGATTGCACATGATGCCGTAGGTCACGAATTTAACTTGGCGTCACCCAAACAGCTCCAAGTGGTTTTATTCGATGAACTTAAATTACCAAAAACCAAGAAAATCAAGACTGGATACACAACTGATGCCGATGCCTTGAACTGGCTCTTTGAAAAGTCTAAGCATCCGGTTCTGGCAGCAATGCTTCGAGTACGCGAAACAAAGAAGCTAGGCGCTACTGTTGAAGGTTTACTAACTGAAACAACAAAGATGAACCGAATTCATACTCATTTCGCCCAAACGGTTGCTGCCACTGGGCGTTTATCTTCCGTTGGCCCCAACCTACAAAATATTCCAGTACGCACAGAAGAAGGAAGACAAATCAGAGAGTGCTTTATTGCAGGTCAAGGCTTTGAATCATTGCTCACCGCTGATTACAGCCAAATAGAGATGCGAATAATGGCGCATCTATCTAACGATGCAGCGCTACTAAAAGCTTTCGAATCAGGCGAAGATTTACATGCCAGCGTCGCTGGTTTGGTATTTGGTGTGAAAGCAAGTGAAGTAGATCCTGAAATGCGTCGACAGATGAAAGCGATGTCTTATGGCTTGGCATACGGATTAAGTGCATACGGATTAGCAGTTCAATTGGATTTATCTGCCAGCGCCGCTCAGGAATTGATGAATAAATATTTTATTCGCTTCGGTGGAATACGCGATTATTTAAGTGATGTTGTAGATCAAGCGCGCAAAGTTGGGTACACGCAAACGGTAATGGGTCGCAGGCGATATTTGCCAGACTTAACAAGTGATAATCGACCACGCAGAGAAGTTGCTGAGCGAATGGCTCTAAACGCTCCCATTCAGGGCTCGGCAGCCGACATCATTAAAAAAGCAATGCTCAATGTTGATAGCCTGATCAAAGAGAATAAATTGAAATCGCAACTACTCTTGCAAGTTCATGACGAACTTATTTTTGAGATAGCACCTGGTGAAGTAGAAGTTCTCTCAGATTTGGTAAGAAAAGGAATGGGAAGTGCATTTGAATTAAAGGCACCTCTAGATGTAAGTATTGGTATTGGTTCTAGTTGGAATGAAGCGGCGCATTAATTAATCGTTGGTAAGTTATCTTTCATAGCTTCTAAATCTTCATCAATTTCTGGAATACGATTCGCGGCTTTGAGTCGTTCTCGGCCAAGAGTCAGGACAATGAAACCGATACCGATGCATACAGACGTTGTTGCAAGAACCAAGCGTGGTGAAAACATCTCCGATAAGTAACCTCCGAGGGCAGAACCCAGCGCCATCAAAGTTCCTTCAACGCTCCAAAGCCAACCTAACGCAGAGGTTTGTGATCCTTTTGGACGAACAGCTTCCATCACTTCCCAATAGAAAACTTGAATTGCTCCACCGACTAATCCAAGTGCTGCGCCGAATAAGGCCATGGACCAACCGGGATAAGTAAAAGCAATTGGGATCGAAACGATGAACCACATCAAATAAGTTTTACGCATTGTTGCTAGCGCCGAACGATTCTTAGAAACCAGCCCAGCAAGTAAACCACCCACCACATTTGCAACACCCATTGCACCAAAAATCCATGCAGTTCTTTGTGGGACTCCTTCTAGCGTTGCATAAGCAGGAACTGCTACATCAAATAATCCCCAGCCAAAACCAATGAAACAACCTTCTAACATCAAAAGTTGTAGTGGCTTAGAACGCCAGAGTGCAACGGCGCCTTTTACTTTCTTCTCTGGAATCCAATTCTTTGAAATCGAACTAAAACCAAGAGCGGTACCCCCAATGAACATCATTGCCGATGCTGTGCTAAGTGCTGAACCTGGATGCGAAGAGAGAGCAAGTGTTGTTGCGAGTACAGGACCAATAAGAAACGCGAAATTCATAATTGCAGAATCAACGGCGTATGCAACTCTCAAGAAATCGGGAGGTACAACATCTTTCCATAGCGGTCTAACTGAAAGATTTATCGGTGGAGCAGTTATTCCAAGTACAAATGCTGCAATTAAAAGGATACTTCGATCGTGGGCCATGTTTAGCGCGAGCAACATTGCCGAATAGCATGGAACAAAGATTCGAAGGGGCCAACGTTGGCCATATTTATCCATGATCGAGCCGCGTAATCCTGCGGTTAAAGAACCAGCGACTGAATTGATACCAATGGCTAACCCGGCTATGGCTACGGAGTTGGTTTCTTGTTCTGTCTTAAAGAAAATAGCAAGACCGATCATCCCGTATGAAATACGCGCCGGCAGGGCAGCCAAAATAAGTACCCATGCGTTCGGAAATCGCAGCAACTCTCTATACCTATGCATTTGCTGCGATTCTATCTATTTGTATCAGGGGCGAGCCTACAAATAGGCACCGAATTGACCTTGTAACGCGTAAAACCGTACCCTTAGCGCTCCCAGTCCCTACTACTCATCTATCCCTACGGAGCATTTTGACTACTTCACCAGTAATTGCAGTTAATGACATTGGATCAGCGGCAGATTTCTTAGCCGCCATCGAAGGAACAATTAGAAATTTTAACGACGGAGATCTCGTCGAAGGCACAGTTGTTCAAGTAGATCGCGAAGAAGTTCTTGTTGATATTGGTTACAAGACAGAAGGCGTAATCCCTTCCCGCGAATTATCGATCCGTCACGATGCAGATCCAAATGAGATTGTAAAAGTTGGCGACAAAATTGAAGCGCTAGTTCTGCAAAAAGAAGATAAAGAAGGCCGATTAATTCTTTCAAAGAAGCGTGCACAATATGAACGCGCATGGGGAGACATCGAAGGCAAGAAAGAGCGCGATGAAGTTGTTATTGGAACAGTTATTGAAGTTGTTAAGGGTGGTCTCATCGTTGACATCGGTCTTCGTGGCTTCCTTCCAGCATCACTTGTTGAAATGCGCCGTGTTCGTGATCTGACTCCATACATAGGCAAGCAGGTCGAAGCACGAATCATTGAATTAGATAAGAATCGCAACAATGTTGTTCTTTCACGTCGCGCATTCCTAGAGCAAACACAATCAGAGTCTCGTACAACTTTCCTTAATCAACTTCAAAAGGGTCAAGTTCGTACGGGTGTTGTTTCATCAATCGTTAACTTTGGTGCATTCGTTGACCTAGGTGGAGTAGATGGATTAGTTCACGTTTCAGAGCTTTCATGGAAGCACATCGATCACCCAGGCGAAGTTGTTGAGGTGGGCGATGAAGTAACCGTTGAAGTTCTAGAAGTTGATTTTGAACGCGAGCGTGTTTCACTCTCACTTAAGGCAACACAGGAAGATCCATGGCAAGCATTTGCTCGCACACACACTATTAATCAGGTTGTGCCAGGTGTTGTAACCAAGCTCGTTCCATTCGGTGCATTTATTCGCGTACACGAAGGCATCGAAGGCCTTGTTCACATATCTGAATTAGCAGAGCGTCACGTAGAGATTCCTGAGCAGGTAGTTCAAGTTGATGACGAACTATTTGTAAAGATTATTGATATCGATCTAGAACGTCGTCGTATTTCACTCTCTCTAAAGCAAGCAAATGAGGGACAAGAAGTTGAAATCGAAGCTTTCGATCCAACTCAATACGGAATGTCTGCTCGTTACGACGCTGAGGGCAAATTCATTTACCCTGAAGGTTTCGATGCTGACACACAAGAGTGGAAGCCGGGATACGAATCTCAACGCGAAACTTGGGAAAAAGAATATGCAGTCGCACAGGAGCGCTTCTTAGCTCATAAAAAACAAAAGGCTGAAGCAAAAGCTGCCGATGCTGCTGCAACCCCAGTTGAGGTAGCAGCAGAGTAATTTCTAGTGGCCTTCGTTATAGGACTCACTGGCGGTATTGGCTCGGGTAAATCACTCGCAGCGCAATATTTTTCACAGCTCGGCGCAATTGTCATTGATGCTGATCAATTGGCGCGTTCGGCTATAGAACGTGGTTCTGAAGGTTTCGACGAAGTAATTCTTCGATTCGGTGACTCTATTTTAAAAAATGGCGACATCGATAGAACTGCACTTGGGCAAATTGTTTTTGAAAATCCGCAAGCAAAGAAAGATCTTGAGGCAATCATTCATCCTCGGATTCGTACCGAATTTGAAGAAGCTGTTGCTAGCTTAAATCCAGGTCAGATTCTGGTTTATGAAATTCCACTCTTGGTCGAAACTGGCGCCGCCGATCGTTTTGATTTCATCATTACAGTTGAATCGCAAGCGGATCTGCGAAAACAACGATTGCGCGATCGGGGCATGTTTCATTCTGACATTGAAAAGAGAATGGCATCACAAGCTTCAGAACAAGAGCGTCGAGGGATTGCAGATTGCGTGATTACTAATGATGCAAGCGAAGATGAACTCTTACGCCAAGTTGAGAACGTCTGGGAGTCAACAATTTTGCCTCGCGCGCAAATTTAGAGCAGCGCAGATAGAGTTCAGCGTATGCGCCCGATTACTGACCTACAACGACGGGTTGAACCTTTCCAAGTAATCAGCGATTACATACCAGCAGGAGATCAGCCAACTGCGATTGCTGAAATAGTAAAACGCATTAACGCTGGTGCCCAAGATGTTGTTTTACTCGGTGCAACAGGAACCGGAAAGTCTGCAACAACAGCCTGGATGATTGAAAAACTACAGCGCCCAACGCTTGTATTGGCACCCAACAAGACTCTGGCGGCACAGCTCGCAAATGAATTTAGAGAGCTTCTGCCTAACAACGCAGTTGAGTACTTCGTTTCTTACTACGACTATTACCAGCCAGAAGCTTATGTACCCCAAACAGATACTTTTATTGAAAAAGATTCAAGCGTTAACGATGAAGTTGAGCGCCTACGACACTCTGCCACTAATTCATTGCTAACAAGACGAGATGTGATTGTGGTTGCAACCGTTTCCTGTATCTACGGACTCGGAACACCGCAGGAATATGTTGATCGAATGATCAAACTACGGGTGGGGGATGAGATTGAACGAAATGTTCTCCTTCGTCGATTCGTAGATGTTCAATACAAGCGCAATGACATGGCATTTGAACGTGGAACATTTCGAGTTCGCGGAGACACGATTGAAATAATTCCTATGTATGAAGAACTCGCTCTTCGCATTGAAATGTTCGGCGATGAAATCGAACGCATTACAACTCTTAATCCTCTTACAGGAGAAATCGTTCGAGAAGAAGAAGAGATGTATGTTTTTCCTGCAACTCACTATGCCGCTGGCCCAGAAACTATGAAGCGGGCGATGGGGGAGATCACCGATGAACTACAGATTCAATTAAATCTGTTTGAAAAGCAGGGCAAACTCTTAGAAGCTCAAAGACTTCGCATGCGCACGACATTTGATTTAGAGATGATGGAGCAATTGGGATTTTGCTCTGGAATCGAAAACTATTCCCGCCACTTAGATGGTCGCGATCCAGGTTCGGCGCCTAATTGTTTACTGGATTATTTTCCAGAGGATTTTTTGGTTGTCATAGACGAAAGTCACGTAACTGTCCCGCAAATCGGTGCCATGTTTGAAGGTGATGCATCGCGGAAGCGAACACTGGTTGAACATGGTTTCCGTCTTCCTAGCGCCTTAGATAATCGACCTCTTAAATGGCCAGAATTTCTCGATCGTGTTGGGCAGAAGGTTTATTTATCTGCAACTCCTGGACCCTACGAATTAGGAAAAGTTGAAAACGATGTTGTGGAACAAGTTATTCGTCCTACCGGTTTAGTTGATCCTCAAATTATTGTTAAGCCCATAAAGGGGCAGATTGATGACTTGTTAGCCGAGATCAAGATTCGAACCGAGAAGAATGAACGAGTCCTTGTCACAACTTTGACTAAGAAGATGTCTGAAGATCTCACTGAGTACCTGCAAGAAAAGGGAATCAGAGTTGAGTATTTGCACTCAGAAGTTGATACTTTGCGCAGAGTTGAATTGTTGCGTGAACTACGTAGCGGTCAATTTGATGTGTTAATTGGAATTAACCTCTTGCGAGAAGGTTTGGATTTGCCTGAAGTTTCCTTGGTTGCAATTCTCGATGCTGATAAAGAAGGATTTTTGCGGTCTGCAACTTCACTGATTCAAACAATTGGTCGTGCGGCTCGAAATGTTTCAGGTGAAGTACATATGTATGCAGATAACATCACTAAATCGATGGCGAAGGCGATTGATGAAACTAATCGTCGCAGAGCAAAGCAAGTTGCCTATAACCTCGAACGTGGCGTTGATCCGCAGCCATTACGTAAGAAAATTGCGGACATTACTGATCTGATTAATCGAGAGAGTGATGACACTGATGAATTACTTGCTTCGGGGCGTAGATCAAAATCAGCAGGCGCGCCACCAATTGGTTTGCGCAGCAAGAACTCCGGCTCCTTGCCGCGCCAAGAGTTAGTCGCATTGATAGAGTCGCTCACTGATCAGATGAGAAGCGCTGCGGCAGAGCTATCCTTTGAGTTGGCGGCCCGATTGCGCGATGAAATCAGAGATCTTAAAAAGGAACTTAGAGCGATGCAAGAAGCGGGGCACTAATGAGTATCGATAAATTAATCGTGCGCGGTGCTCGCGAACATAATCTCAAAGATGTTTCTATCGAACTGCCACGCGAGTCATTGATCGTCTTTACTGGTCTATCTGGTTCAGGAAAATCGAGCCTAGCTTTCGACACAATCTTTGCTGAAGGTCAACGCAGATACGTTGAGTCTTTATCTGCCTACGCTCGTCAATTCTTAGGACAAATGGACAAGCCTGATGTTGATTTCATCGAAGGTTTATCACCTGCAGTCTCAATTGATCAAAAATCAACCAACCGTAATCCTCGTTCAACAGTTGGAACTATTACGGAAGTTTATGATTACTTACGCCTTCTCTTTGCTCGCGCTGGTCGTCCGCACTGTCCTAGTTGTGGCAAAGCGGTCACGCGGCAGAGTCCACAACAAATTGTTGACCAAATTCTCACAATGCCTCCAACAACTAAATTTCAAATTTTGGCACCAGTTGTTCGGGCACGTAAAGGTGAGTTTGTAGATTTATTTGCTGAGCTAATTGCTTCAGGCTATGCCCGCGCGCGCATTGATGGTCAGATAGTTGCTTTAAGTGACGCACCAAAATTGAAGAAGCAAGAAAAACATACAATCGAAGTCGTCGTCGATCGCTTGAGCGCTAAAGCAGAGTCGAAGTCTCGTTTAACGGACTCGATAGAAACAGCGCTGCGATTGGCATCGGGCATTGTTTTGTTGGATTTCGTCGACGTAAAGGGTGCGGATAAAGAGCGTACTTTTAGTGAACACCTAGCCTGTCATGAATGTAATTTATCTTTCGAAGAGTTAGAGCCACGATCATTTTCTTTCAACTCACCATTTGGAGCATGCCCAGAGTGCACGGGTATTGGGACAAAACTAGAAGTTGATGAAGAACTGATCATTCCTGATGATTCAATCTCCATTTATGAAGGAGCGATCGCACCTTGGTCGGGTGGTCAATCTTCGGAATACTTTTTGCGATTACTCGAAGCGCTATCTGAAGATGTGAAGTTTTCTCTTAATACGCCATGGAAGCGTTTACCTGAAAAAGCTCGAATGGCGATTATTAACGGTTATGAATACGAAGTACATGTTAAGTACAAAAATCGCTATGGTCGAGTTCGCAACCACACAAGTGGTTTTGAAGGTGTGGTCCCATTTATTCACAGACGCCATGGAGAAACCGATAGTGATTACAGCCGTGAAAAATATGAAGCGTACATGCGCCAGATTCCTTGTTCGGTATGTAAAGGTGCTCGACTAAAACCAGAAGTACTCGCAGTAACAGTGGGGGATTTATCGATTGCTCAAATTTGTGAACTCTCTATTGCAGATTGTGCAGAGTTCTTAAAAAAGATTTCACTCAACGCTCGTGAAGCACAAATCGCTGAACGAGTGATGAAGGAAGTTAATGCACGTCTGGGATTCTTATTAGATGTTGGTTTGGATTATCTTTCGTTGGCGCGTCCGGCCGCCACACTTTCAGGTGGTGAAGCCCAAAGAATTCGATTAGCGACTCAAATAGGCTCTGGTTTAGTTGGTGTGCTTTATGTATTGGATGAACCAAGTATTGGTTTACATCAAAGAGATAACCGTCGCTTAATTGACACCCTTACTCGTTTACGAGATTTAGGTAATACATTAATCGTTGTTGAACACGATGAAGAGACGATCCGCGCAGCAGATTGGATTGTAGATATAGGTCCTGGTGCGGGAGAACATGGTGGAAAAGTTGTTGTATCCGGAGATTATCAATCACTCATTGATTCAAAAGAATCCATCACAGGTGCGTATTTAAGTGGGCGTAAATCGATAGAAATACCTGGCAAACGTAGAGCACTTGATGCCAAACGTAAGTTGGTAGTAAAAGGTGCCAAAGAGAATAACTTGAAGGATATTGATGTTGATATTCCACTAGGAGTTTTTGTATCCGTTACGGGTGTGAGTGGTTCTGGAAAATCAACGCTAGTGAACGATATTTTGTATAGCGTATTAGCCAATAAACTAAATGGAGCCCGAATAGTTCCAGGTCGCCATCGCACTGTAACAGGCGTAGATTTGTTGGATAAGGTTGTGCACGTTGATCAATCACCAATTGGTCGTACACCGCGATCTAATCCAGCAACCTATACGGGTGTATTTGATAAAGTTCGCGCACTTTTCGCAGAAACTACAGAAGCTAAAGTGCGTGGCTACCAACAAGGACGCTTTTCATTTAACGTTAAAGGTGGTCGGTGCGAGAATTGTTCAGGTGATGGAACTATCACCATTGAAATGAACTTCTTGCCAGATGTGTATGTTCCGTGTGAAGTATGTCATGGAGCACGTTATAACCGCGAAACGTTAGAAGTTCACTATAAAGGCAAAACTATTGCTGATGTTCTCAATATGCCGATTGAGCAGGCCCATACTTTCTTTGAATCAGTTCCCACCATTTCTCGTTTTCTAAAAACCCTATGCGATGTTGGTTTGGGCTACGTTCGATTGGGTCAATCAGCACCAACACTTTCTGGCGGAGAAGCTCAGCGCGTGAAACTAGCGACAGAGCTGCAACGGAGATCAACCGGACGTACTATTTACGTCTTAGATGAACCGACAACCGGGCTTCATTTCGAAGATGTTAATAAGTTACTAGGTGTCCTAAATCGCCTAGTGGAATCAGGAAACACAGTTGTAGTTATTGAACACAATTTAGATGTTATAAAGTCATCTGACTGGGTTATTGATATGGGCCCTGAAGGTGGATTCCGAGGCGGAACAGTTGTTGCAGAGGGAACTCCTGAGCAAGTTTCAAAGATCGCTGCCAGCTATACAGGCCATTATCTTTCTGAGATTTTAAAGACAAACCGCAAAGCACCTGCGAAGAAGAAGTAGTTATGGCCGATCCAGCCAGTTATCGTCCGACTGATATTCCAGAAGAGCCTGGTGTATATCGTTTTTATAATCAGAGTGAAAAGATTATTTACGTTGGTAAAGCGAAAAATCTTAAGAATCGATTGAGCTCATACTTTCAATCCAATCTGGCCCACAAGACCAATCGGATGGTGCATGAAGCCGTACGTGTGGATTGGACAGTAGTTAATACAGAGCTAGAAGCTTTGGCTTTGGAATTTTCCTGGATCAAGCAGTATCACCCTACTTATAACGTCCAATTCAAAGATGATAAGTCATATCCCTATTTAGCGATTTCTACGCAAGATGAGTTCCCTAGAATATTTGTAACTAGAAAAGAAAAAAGTCCAGGGCTTAAGTACTTTGGGCCCTATACAAATGCATGGGCTCTGCGTAATACATTCGATATCTTGCTAAAAGTTTTCCCTGTGAGGTCGTGTAGCGCCGGCAATTTTGCACGCGCACAGAAGAGTAAGCGCCAATGCTTATTGGGCGATATTGGCAAATGTGCTGCTCCTTGTGTTGGTTGGGTGACACCTGCAGAACACAAAGAAATCGTCTACAAACTAGATGCATTTATGGAAGCTGGAATGCAAGATCTTTTACCTGCATTGCAATCAGAGATGGAGTCAGCATCAGAACGCGAAGAATTCGAACGTGCGGCTCGGATTAGAGATCAAATTGAATCTTTTGAAAAAGCTCAACGTTCGACACAAGGTAACTTATCTGATGAGTTAGATGGAGATTTCATCGCAATTCACGAAGAAGGTCTACATGCGGCAGGTTCGATTTTCATGTTGCGACGCGGGTCCATAAAGGGATCTCGGTCTTGGATCGTTAATCAAGAACATGCTTTAGAAGGAGATGATCAGTGGGCTTCACTCTTGTTTTCTATCTACGGCACAGAAACAACTGAAATACCCGAATCAATTTATTTGAATTCACAGCCGACAGATATTGAATCATTGGAGCAGTGGCTGACATCTCTTGCCCACAGTAAAGTGACTTTAAAAGTTCCACAACGGGGCGACAAAGTTGAATTGCTTGAAACCGTCAAACGAAACGCCCATTATGCACTAGTTCAGTTCATGAGTAAGAGAGCAAGTGATGCCGCAGTATCAGGTAAGGCACTCTTGGAGATTGAAGAAGAGTTGGGATTGGCAAAGACACCACTGCGCATTGAGTGTTTTGACATTTCAAACATATCTGGCACTTCGGTGGTTGCCTCCATGGTTGTTTTCGAAGATGGAGTGGCAAAGAAGAGTGAATATCGCAGATTCATCATCGATACTAAAGATGGATTTGACGATACCCGCGCGATGCATCAGGTAATCACTCGAAGATTAAAAAGATTGCTCAACGATCGAACCGTTGATAGTGCCGAAATAATTGAGGCTGGAGGAAAGTTAAGTAAGTTTGCATATCCGCCTCAATTAATTGTGGTTGATGGAGGCGCGCCACAAGTGAGCGCAGCTCAAAGAGCCATGAATGAATTAGGAATTGCAGATATAGCCTTATGTGGTTTAGCAAAACGTTTAGAAGAAGTTTGGGTCCCAGAACAGAGTGATCCGATTATTTTGCCACGCACTAGTGAAGGACTCTACTTATTGCAACGCATTCGTGATGAAGCCCATCGATTTGCTATCTCATTTCATAGATCTAGGCGCTCGAAAGTTATGCTGGAATCAATTCTTGATGAGATTGAACAATTAGGACCCAGTCGTAGAAATGCATTGCTAGAGCGCTTTGGTTCAGTTGCAGCTTTAAAGAAAGCAACGCAAGAAGATATAGCCATGACTCCTGGAATTGGAGAAAAGGTCGCAGCGATAGTTTTTGAATTCCTAGCGAGCACGAGTTCCATGAAAATTGATATGGCCACAGGTGTTATTGAAGATGCTTGACAGGTAGGCAAAGATACGAACATGAGTAAAGAAGTTTTGATTCTGACTGGGATGTCTGGCGCGGGTCGTTCCACCGTGGCTCATGCGCTAGAAGATCTAGGTTGGTATGTTGTTGATAATTTACCGCCAACTTTGTTATCCGATTTGATAAGCCAAGGGCTGAAATCTGAAATAAATGCATTAGCCGTTGTTGTAGATGTACGCGGTGGCAAGTTCTTTGATGAATTAGCCTCTTCATTAGCGCACATGAAAGAATACGGAACTAATTTTCGAGTTGCTTTCCTTGATGCATCGGATCAAGCACTGGTACAAAGGTTTGAATCAACTCGCAGACCTCATCCTCTGCAGGGTTCGGGTCGAATAGTCGATGGAATTTCGGCAGAGCGCGAAAAACTTCAAGAACTTCTGGCTCAGGCTGATGTTGTAATAGATACATCTAATTTAAATGTGCATCAATTGGAAAAGCGCACAGCCGAGATATTCTCTCAAGGCCAAAGTCAATCGGTTAGAGTAAATGTTCTCTCTTTCGGTTATAAGTACGGTATTCCAGTTGATGCTGATCTTGTTTTGGATTGCCGTTTCATACCGAATCCGCATTGGATTCCCGAACTAAGACCACTCTCTGGTTTGGATGAAAAGGTTAAGTCAACAGTTTTATCAAACCCAGGTGTTGGTGAATTCGTAGATACATATGTATCCCTCATTCAACAGATGTTGCCAGGATATTTACGTGAAGGTAAGAAATATCTCACAGTTGCCATTGGTTGCACCGGCGGAAAACACAGAAGCGTTTCAGTAGCACGTGAAATCGCTGACAAACTAGATGGAGAGGGCGCAGGACTAACAATTAGTGCGCATGCTTCGCATCGCGACGTAGGGCGTGAATGAGATCGCAGGTTAATCCACGCATAGTGTGTTTGGGTGGGGGACACGGCCTTGCGGCAACACTTGCAGCGGTTCGTAAATTAACAACAGAGATAACCGCAATTGTTACAGTCGCCGATAATGGTGGTTCCAGCGGACGCTTGCGTGAAGAATTTCCTATCTTTCCTCCAGGAGATTTACGTATGGCCTTAGCTGCGTTATGTGCAGATGATGAATGGGGCAAAAGCTGGGCAGATATTTTGCAATATCGCTTCACAAGCGATGGCGCTCTCAATGGACATGCCGTTGGAAATCTTTTGCTAGCAGCGCTGTGGGATCGAGATGTTGACCCCGTTATTGGTTTGGACCGTGTTGCTGCATTGTTAAAAGTTGTCGGACGAGTACTGCCAATGGCAGCGGTTCCATTAGATATCGAGGCAATATTTGAAAATACGGGAGTACTTCAAAAGGTACGGGGTCAAGTTCAAGTTGCTACTGCACAAGGCAAATTGAAATCACTGCAATTAGTTCCTGAAAATCCAACAGCCCTTCCAGTTGCACTCACAGCGATTGAACAGGCTGATTGGATCACAGTTGGTCCAGGGTCTTGGTTTTCAAGCGTCCTCCCACATTTTTTAGTAACGCAACAACGTGAAGCCCTCGTTCGAAGTAGCGCTAAGAAAATAATCATTCTCAATTTGGACTCGCATTCGGGTGCGCAAGCCGATGAATTTGCGGGAAATACCCCTGTAGAACATCTTGAAATGCTGCATACATACGCACCTGATATGAAAATTGATTATGTATTAATTGATCAGGCTGAATTAGATGATGGACAAAGGCTTCAACGTCTTGTTGAGAGTTTTGGGGGCGCTTTACACGTTGCTGATTTACGTAAATCTCCAGGAAGTCTGAATCACGATGTGAAAAAATTAATATCTGTTTTGAGCCACATCATGGACAAATCTTTGGTTGGATGAGCCCATGGCAATGACAGCAGCAGTAAAAGATGAACTCAGTCGCTTGGCGATAACAAAGCCATGCTGTCGTAAAGCCGAAGTTTCATCCCTTCTCCGATTTGCTGGGGGATTACATATTGCAGCAGGCAAGATTGTTATTGAAGTTGAGTTAGACACGGCTCAAAGTGCCCGTCGCTTGCGCAAAGATATATCTGATATTTATGGGCACGAAAGCGATTTAGCAGTTTTGTCTTCAAGTGGATTACGTAAAGGCTCTCGCTATGTTGTTCGTGTAATTAACGAAGGCGATGCACTCGCTCGCCAAACTGGATTAGTTGATGCAAATTCAAGACCTGTTCGCGGGCTTCCACCACAAGTTGTTTCTGCTGCAATTTGTGATTCAGAAGCAGCGTGGCGTGGTGCTTTCATCGCCCATGGTTCTTTAACTGAGCCGGGTAGATCTTCTTCGCTTGAAATTACGTGCCCAGGTCCAGAAGCAGCACTGGCATTAGTTGGCGCTGCACGCCGACTTGGGATAGTAGCCAAAGCACGTGAAGTGCGTGGAGTAGATCGAGTAGTTATTCGAGATGGTGATGCCATTGGAGTTTTACTTACTCGTCTAGGTGCCCACGAGAGTGTTCTTGCATGGGAAGAACGAAGAATGCGTCGTGAAGTTCGAGCTACAGCAAATCGTTTAGCAAATTTTGATGATGCAAATTTACGTCGTTCAGCGCGTGCTGCGGTTGCAGCATCTGCTCGTGTATCTCGTGCAATGGAAATACTTGGACCAACAATTCCGGATCATTTAAAGGAAGCAGGGGAGTTACGCATTAGTCATGGCCAAGCGAGTTTAGAAGAATTAGGTTCTCTCGCAGTTCCACCGATGACTAAGGATGCAATCGCTGGAAGAATTCGTCGTTTACTTGCTATGGCAGATAAACGAGCGGGCGAATTAGGGATTCCTGATACTGAAGCAGGATTATCACCAGATTTATTGAACTAAAAAGGCGCTCAGTAATCTCTACTTTTAAGTAATAACGCTCTGCTGATAGAGTTGGGCTATACCCCAGCGTTGTGGTGCACGAGGGTCATTTTTCAAGGCCGTATTAATTGGGCCCCCTAACAAGCGAGGAACATAGATGATTAACGTTGGAATTAACGGATTTGGTCGTATTGGTAGAAACTTTTTTCGCGCTAGCCTTAACAATCCGAACATCAATATTGTAGGAATAAATGACCTAACAGATAACGCAACACTCGCGCATTTGTTGAAGTATGACTCAATCTTGGGTCGCATTGGTTTAGAAGTTACACATACTGCCGACACCCTCACAGTTGGCGGTAAAGTTATTAAGGTTTTTGCAGAGCGCGATCCTGCTAATTTGCCGTGGAAGTCTGTCGGCGCGGATGTTGTAATTGAATCCACCGGAATTTTTACCAAAGCAGTAGATGCTCAAAAGCACATCACAGCAGGAGCGAAAAAAGTAATTATTTCAGCCCCTGCAACCGATGAAGACATCACAATTGTTATGGGCGTTAATCATGAAAAATATGATCCGACATCGCACAACATCATTTCCAATGCATCATGTACAACTAACTGTTTAGCCCCAATGGCAAAGGTTCTAAACGATAACTTCGGTATCGTTCGTGGATTAATGACAACTGTTCATGCCTACACAAATGATCAGGTAATTTTGGACTTCCCACACAAGGATCTTCGCCGCGCACGTGCTGCAGCGACAAATATCATTCCAACATCAACTGGGGCTGCAAAGGCAATCAGCCTTGTTCTTCCAGAACTCAAGGGCAAGCTCGATGGCTATGCACTACGCGTTCCAGTTCCAACAGGTTCAGTAGTAGATCTATCAGTTGAACTCTCTAAGGAAGTAAGCGCTGCAGATATTAACGCTGCTCTGAAGAAAGGTGCTGAGGGTCCACTCAAGGGATTTATGACGTACACCGAAGATCCAATTGTTTCTTCCGACATCGTTACTGATCCTTCTTCTTGTATCGTCGACGGTGGACTTACAAAAGTAATCGGCACAACAGCAAAGGTTGTTGGTTGGTATGACAATGAGTGGGGATATTCAAACCGTCTTGTTGATCTGATCACCTACGTTGGTAAAACGCTGTAATGAGTTCACTTGCTTCACTTGATGTAGCAGGTAAGCGCGTTTTCCTCCGATGTGATTTAAACGTTCCTTTAAGCAACGGCGCAATCACAGATGATGGACGAATACGCGCATCGCTACCAACAATTAAGAATCTTTTAGAGCGTGGAGCTTCAATTGTTATTGGTGCTCACTTAGGTCGCCCTAAAGGTGAGAGCAAGCCTGAATTATCGTTAGCACCTATTGCCAAAAGATTAGAAGAATTACTTGGTCAATCAGTTGATTTCATTTCAAATAATGGCGCGGCTATTACGCTTTTGGAAAACCTACGATTCACTGCCGCTGAAACAAGCAAAGATGACGCAGAACGCGCTGCATACGCCAAAGAAATAGCTGCTCTTGCAGATCTATATGTTGGAGATGGCTTTGGAGCAGTACATCGCAAACATGCATCTGTTTACGACCTACCGTCTCTATTGCCTAATGCGCCTGGTTTTTTGATTCAAGCAGAAGTAGAAGTATTAAAGAAATTAACACAATCTCCAGAAAGACCTTATGGAGTCGTTCTAGGTGGAGCCAAAGTTTCGGACAAGATTGGCGTCATTTCAAACCTGCTCTCCAAAGTAGATGTCATGGCCATCGGCGGAGGAATGGTTTTTACATTCCTTGCAGCAAGTGGAAAGGAAATAGGTAACTCCCTTGTTGAAACGGATCTAATTCCAACCGTTAAAGAAATTATCGATACCGCCGCCAGCAAAGGCGTCACTCTTGTTTTGCCTACGGATATTGTCGTGGCTCCAGAATTTAATCAAGCAGCGAAGCCAACAGTTGTTCCGGCAGGTCACATGCCTTCGGATCAAATTGGGTTAGATATCGGACCAGAGTCGGCCACAACTTTTGCCGATGCGATTAGGAAGTGCAAAACGGTATTTTGGAATGGACCTATGGGAGTCTTTGAATTTGCGAATTTTGCACATGGCACAAAAGTAGTTGCTCAAGCGTTGACCGAAGTTGATGGCATTTCCGTAGTTGGCGGGGGAGATTCAGCCGCTGCGGTGCGTGCATTAGGATTCAAGGATTCTGACTTCGGTTATATTTCAACCGGTGGCGGAGCATCGCTTGAATATCTTGAAGGAAAGGTTCTACCCGGCTTACAGGCCCTAGGACTCTGAATTATTAACTGATGAAAGTAGGCTGCACTAAATGCGTAAACCTTTAATGGCTGGTAATTGGAAGATGAATCTCAATCACCTTGAAGCCATCGCCGTTGCGCAAAAACTTGTTTACAGCCTGACAGATAAAGATTATGACGAAGTCGATGTTGCGATCATCCCGCCATTTACAGATATTCGCTCTATTCAAACACTTGTAGATGGAGATCGTCT
>CAEUNI010000002.1_pt1 | contig 29829 bp, 29 predicted proteins | sample 7263831 | NCBI WGS metagenome assembly CAEUNI01 (sample SAMEA6814161, study PRJEB35770) | uncultured Candidatus Planktophila sp. | biome: Freshwater; feature: Freshwater reservoir; material: water | place: Czech Republic | collected 2017-06-27 | depth 30m m | reverse complement strand
GTTATTTTGGTTGGTGTGTGGACTGAAGGCACGGCCGAGATGGCAGAGAATTCATTAGATGAACTAAAAGCCTTGGCACAAACTGCTGGCTCCGAGGTACTAGATGGATTCATCCAGCGTCGTGATAAACCAGATCCTGCAACGTATATCGGTTCAGGAAAAGTTGAAGAATTACGAAATGTTGTTATCTCAAGTGGCGCCGACACTGTTATTTGCGACGGAGAACTTTCTCCTTCTCAATTGCAACAACTTGAAGGAAAACTTAAAGTAAAAGTTGTAGACCGAACCGCATTAATTTTGGACATTTTCGCTCAACACGCAAAGAGCAAAGAAGGAAAAGCTCAAGTTGAGTTAGCGCAAATTTCTTATCTGCTTCCACGTTTACGTGGTTGGGGTGATTCTCTTTCTCGCCAAGTAGGTGGTCGAGCAGCAGGAGGCGCCGGTATTGGTGGACGCGGTCCAGGTGAAACAAAAATTGAAACTGATCGACGACGCATCCGAGACAAAATGGCCAAGCTTCGTCGCGAAATTGCCGAGATGAAAGTTTCCAGAGATACGAAACGACAAGAGCGAAAGAGAAATAATGTTGCATCTGTGGCCATCGCAGGTTACACAAATGCTGGTAAATCTTCACTTTTAAATAGGTTAACTGGTGCGGGGGTTCTCGTTCAAAATGCCCTCTTTGCAACTTTGGATCCAACTGTTCGAAAGACCCAAACCGCTGATGGTCGAATTTATACTTTAACTGACACTGTTGGCTTTGTGCGACACCTTCCTCATCAATTAGTAGATGCATTTAAGTCAACGCTAGAAGAAGTATCTGGTGCAGATGTGATTGTCCATGTTGTTGATGGTTCTCACGCCGATCCATTTGAACAAATCCGTGCAGTTCGTACAGTTATCAATGAAATTGGGGCACAAGAAGTTCCGGAAATTATTGCTATCAATAAGGCTGATGTGGCAGACCAAGAAGTTCTCATGGAAATTTTGCGCAAGGAACCAAATAGCTATGCAATTTCGGTTAAAACTGGATTTGGAATAGATGCTCTGATTCATGCAATAGAAAAAACTTTACCTAGGCCAAAAATTGAAGTTGATGTCATAGTTCCTTATAACCGAGGTGATCTTATTAGCGCCATTCACGAACATGGTGAAATCTTGAGTGAAGAGTATGTTGCCGAAGGAACTGCGATACATGCCCGCGTTGATGGAGGGCTAGCACGCCAAATTCAAGCTATGCAGGAATAAATAGTGCTCTCGGCGTGTTGTAACAGGCAGTAACCCCAGAAATAGGCGATTATGCGCCCGTTCAGTAATTACTTCCACAACTAGTGAAATGAAGGTAGGTGAGAGCAGTGGCCACGGATTACGACACCCCCAGAAAAACTGATGAAGAACTCCACGAAGAGTCGTTAGAAGAGTTAAAAGCCCAACGAGTCGATGCTCAATCTGGCCAGATCGATGTTGATGAAGCAGAAGCTGCTGAAACTTTAGAACTTCCTGGTGCTGATTTATCTGGTGAAGAATTAAGTGTTCGTGTAGTGCCAAAACAAGTGGATGAATTTACGTGCTCACGTTGCTTCTTGGTTCACCATATTACTCAACTATCTAAAGGTGAAGGCGCAAAAGCAATTTGTAAAGAGTGTGCTTAACGCAGCGCGGCTGCTAACTCTGTTCCCCGCTTTGAAGTTATAAGCCAATTAGGTGTGTGATCTCTAGGATCTTTGACTCGCACAATCACTCCGCGGGAACACCAAAATCTAATCGCTAGGTAGTTCGCAGGATCTGCATCTCGGCCACGCATTAAACGCATTGCATCAGATTCCAGCACTCGCGTGTCTCCTAAGTACCGAAGTTCAATGTGAGCGTTATTTATGCGTAACTCTTTTTCATCTACTTCAATAACCATACGCCAACGAACGTAAATGAACATCAGCGCCACAGTGAGAAAAATCTGACACCAGAGCGCAGGATTATTTCCAATGGCTGCCCATATCGAGACGCTCAATGATGTAAATAAGAAGTAAATGAAGGCTAAGAGCCATACTGGGGGAGCAATCACTTCGCGAAATCGCACGGGAGTCACGCTACATCATTAATTTTTGACTCGCTAACGCATTAAACTAGTCGTATGAGTCGAGTTGCCAGTACAACGCCACCATCTGGATCAACAATTCCAGTGCGCCACCCTGAGGCGCCGCCAACTGGTTCAAAAATTCCTTCTCACTTTGCTCACTGCTTCGGTTGCGGTGAAAAACATCCAACTGGGTTACATCTAGTTGCACATGTTGGAAATGCAATGGATATAACAGCAGAGTTTGTAGTTTCAGAAGATCATCAAGGCGCACCAGGGCTTGCGCACGGTGGATTGCTTTCACTTGCATTTGATGAAGCGCTAGGAAAACTAATGTGGTTACTTCGCGCACCTGCTGTTACCGCGCGGTTAGAAACAGATTTCCTTAAACCCGTGCCAATGGGTTCGAAGTTATTTATTACAGCGCAGATCACTGGCCAAGTTAGCCGTAAAGTTTATTGTTCAGCCATCGGACGATTAAATTCTCCAGAGGGTGAGATTGCAATCAAGGCAGCAGCGTTATATGTCATTGTTCCAATGTCGCACTTTCTACAAAATGCTCCTGCGGATTACTTAGAGGCAATTTCTAAAACACCAGAAGTACTGGCATTCGTTGATCCGAACTTTGAGATAAATCCATGAGCGTAAAAGTTCTTATCAAACGCCTCGATCCTGGAGTGCCTCTGCCACTTTATGCAAAGGGTGGCGACGCAGGCGCAGACATAGTCTCTGCCGTCGACATCACTTTGGCCCCCGGTGAACGCGCACTAGTACCAACTGGAATTTCTATTGCACTTCCCGATGGATATGTCGCACTCGTGCATCCACGTTCAGGATTAGCGATTAAACATGGAGTTACAATGGTTAATGCACCAGGAACCGTTGACGCAGGATACAGAGGCGAATTAAAACTGATTTTAATTAATCATGATAAAAGTGAATCGGTCACATTTAAGCGTGGGGATCGCGTCGCACAATTAGTCATTCAAGCGGTTGAGCGAGCAGAATTTATTGAAGTACAAGAGCTACCAGGCTCGGGTCGCGGAACCGATGGCTTCGGATCAACGGGTCGCGTATGAGTATTGAAAATAATGATCGCGACAAAGTAGTTAACGCCCTCGGTGGTAAAAAAGGTCTCATTGATTCAGGACTTCCATCTATCCTTTTTCTTATTGTTTTTAACATCGCAGATAATTTACGCACAGCTCTTTATGCGGCCGTCATTACATCAGCGCTTCTCACGATTCTTCGATTGATTAAGAAGGACACAATCCAACATGTGATTTCTGGCTTCATTGGTGTTGCTTTTTGTGCATACCTAGCAAATCGAACAGGAAATGCCACTGATTTTTTCTTACCTAAATTTCTCACCAATCTCGTATATGGCACGGTGTATTTGATTGGAAACGTTGCTGGGTGGCCAATTCTCGGTTTAGTTCTAGGACCAATCCTGGGCGAAAATCTCCTGTGGCGAAAAAACCCAGAGCGCAAAAAAGCTTATATTCGCGCTGGATGGTTATGGGTTGCAATGTTTTATTTACGTTTACTTGTTCAAGTTCCAATTTATCTTAGCGGTCCAGAAAATCTGAATTTATTAGGAAGTGTTAACTTGGCAATGGGTTATCCACTTTTTGCCGCTGCTGCGTGGGGCTCTTGGTTAATTATTAAGAAAGTTCCGAGCGTAAAAGCAGAGGATTAACTCTGGATGAAGCACGCTTTAATTTGAGCTTCAGCATCAGCAGAAGCGACAAAGAGTAATTCATCGCCTGCTGCAAAAACATCATGAGCAGAACAAGCGATAACTTGGCCATCTCGCACAATCGCGGCAAGGGATGCGTTATCTGGTAACTCAATTTCTTCAACGGTTTTTCCTATGCAAGAAGATGTATCAGGAAGAGTTAGCTCAACTAAATTTGCTTGGCCTTTTCTAAATGAGAAGAGACGCACCACATCTCCAACGCTTACTGCTTCTTCTACAAGTGCTGAAATAATTCTTGGAGTAGACACAGCAACATCTACGCCCCATGAGCTATCAAATAGCCATTCATTTTTTGGATGATTAATTCGCGCAACAACACGTGGAATTCCGTATTCGGTTTTTCCTAGAAGGGATGCAACGAGATTTACTTTGTCATCTCCTGTTGCGGCGACCAATACTTGGCAGTTATTCAATTTTGCGTTATCCAGTGATGTTATTTCACAGGCATCTGCCATAAGCCACTCAGCATCTGGGACGCTTTGCATCTTCATCGCTTTAGGATCTTTATCAATCAGTAGTACTTGGTGGCCGTTATCCAGGAGTTCGCGCGCGATCGCGCGACCAACGTTTCCGGCGCCTGCAATTGCAATTCTCATGAAGCACTCTCCGGATCATGCGAGAATGATTTTTCAACGTTTGCATGGTCTTCATCACGCACCATCATGTGCAGTAAATCGCCTTCTTGGAAAACAGTGTGTTCATCTGGAATTAAACCGGCACCGAGTCGGGTAATAAATGCAACGCGAGCACCAGTAATGTTTTCAATTCGCGCAACTGAGATTCCGTACCAACTAGCAACTGGATGAAACTCACATAGCTGAACAGCGCCACTTGCATCGCGCCATTCAGATTTTGAGCCTTCGGGAACGATACGTCTTAAAATTTGGTCTGTCGTCCAGAGCACTGTGGCAACAGTTGGGATTCCTAGGCGCTGATAAATTTCCGCGCGACCTGGGTCATAAATACGAGCTACAACATTGGCGACTTTATAGGTTTCTCTGGCAACGCGAGCAGCAAGGATGTTCGAATTATCTCCGTTGCTCACTGCAGCAAATGCATCTGCTTTTTCAATGCCAGCTTCTAAAAGTGTGTCTCGGTCAAAACCCATACCTGTAACTGTGTGGCCTTTGAAGTTAGGTCCTAAACGGCGAAATGATTCGCGAGCCTGATCAATTACCGAAACTGAGTGACCAGCGGCTTCCAATTCAGTAGCGAGGGAAGATCCAACTCGACCGCAACCCATAATGACCACGTGCACGTAGTACAACTTACACCCTTACTCTTAGATACATGGAATCAAAGGCACAAATAAGCCTGCAGGTAGGCCAACGCCTAACCGTGGACATTGAAAAAATTGCTCATGGCGGACACTTCATCGCGCGCCACGAAAGTGAGTCGGGTAAAAAGGCTGTGATTTTTGTGCGTCACGCAATTCCTGGAGAAAAAGTAGAGATTGAAATTACAAGTACAAGTTCGAACTTTATCCGCGCAGATGTAGTCCAGGTAATTACGCCTAGCCCAGATCGAGTTGTTGCCCCGTGTAAATTTGCACATCGCGATGGATGCGGAGGATGCGATTTTCAACATATCTCCGTATCCCGACAACGGTCGTTAAAGTCTGAAGTGATTACTGAACAATTTGCACGAATTGCAAAAATTCCAATTACAGTTGAAGTCGAAGAAGTGGATCAACCGCTTCATTGGCGAACACGGGTCACTGCCACAACTGATCACAATGGAGCCATCGGATTTTATTCATCTAGAAGTCATCGCGTAGTCGCAGTAGATGAGTGCCTCATAGCCGTGCCTGAAATCGGCATTAAAGAGATGTCCAAGCAAAAACTTTCCCCTGATGTACGTATCGAAATCGCATGTTCGTCAGAAGGCGAGCGAATGGTTGCAGAAGCACCAAAGAGTGGTGACGGCAAATTTAGGCAAAATAGTGGACCTGCTGTGCTGCATGAAAAAGTTGGCAATCACGTGCTTCAAGTGAGTCAAAGATCTTTTTGGCAGGGACATAAACGCGCCCCAGAAGTGTTAACTGAAGTTGTAAGTAACTTTGCAGGGTTTAAAAATGGGGACCATGTCCTAGATCTATACGGCGGTGTTGGTCTATTTACTTCTTCATCTTTGGATGCGATAGGTACCGAAGGATCTATTCACTTAGTCGAGGGAAGCAAAGATGCCACTTCTGATGCTAAAAATAATTTTGCTAGTGCGGCTAATGTAGAAATTTCAACAGGAGATGTCGCCAAAATAATTTCGCGCATTCATAGCGCCGATGTAGTTATTTTGGATCCGCCGCGAGAAGGTGCCGGGAAAGATGTTGTACAGCTATTGGCTCGAATAGGTGCGCGAACGATTATTTATGTTGCCTGCGATCCAGCAGCCCTAGCGAGAGATACTGTTTATTTGGCTGAAAGTGGTTATTCACTAACAAAAATCCGCGCATTCGACTTATTTCCGATGACTCACCACATCGAATCTGTTGCATTGTTTACCCCAAGTAAGGTATCTTGACGTCAAGATAGTTTTAGGGAGGAGCGCTAGTGAGTACAAATTCCTTTAGCGCAAAGAGCTCATTAAATGTCTCTGGAAAAAACTATGAAATATTTGATATTTCTAAAATCGATGGTGCTAGCTCACTTCCATTTAGTTTAAAAATACTTCTTGAAAATCTATTGCGAACCGAAGATGGCGCAAATATTACTGCTGCTCACATCAAAGCTTTAGCGCAGTGGGACCCAGCGACTGAGCCTGATACTGAAATTCAATTCACTCCAGCTCGTGTTGTGATGCAAGATTTCACTGGTGTGCCTTGCATCGTAGATCTTGCCACCATGCGTGAAGCAATTGTTTCACTCGGCGGAGATGCATCAAAAGTTAATCCACTTGCACCCGCAGAATTAGTTATTGACCACTCCGTTATTGCAGATGTGTTCGGAACCAAAGATGCTTTTGAGAAAAATACAGATATTGAATATGAGCGAAATCGGGAACGTTACAGATTTTTGCGTTGGGGACAGGGCGCATTTGATGAGTTCAAAGTTGTGCCACCCGGAACTGGAATTGTTCACCAAGTAAATATTGAATACCTTGCTCGAGTTGTTATGACTAGAAACGTCAATGGAGTCTTGCGCGCTTATCCAGATACCGTTGTCGGAACTGATTCACATACAACGATGGTTAATGGACTCGGAGTTCTTGGTTGGGGAGTCGGCGGCATCGAAGCTGAAGCAGCTCTGCTTGGCCAGCCGGTATCGATGCTCATTCCACGAGTAGTTGGTTTCAAACTCAGCGGTGCATTGCCACTTGGTACAACTGCTACAGATTTAGCTCTAACAATTACCGAGATTCTTCGCAAGCATGGAGTTGTAGGAAAATTTGTTGAATTCTATGGACCAGGAGTTGTTTCCGTTCCGATGGCGAATCGAACAACTATTGGAAACATGAGCCCTGAATACGGTTCAACATGTGCAATTTTCCCAATTGACGAAGAAACTTTACGTTACCTCACGCTGACTGGTCGTTCTGCCGAGCAAGTAGAACTCGTTGAAAAATATGCAAAACTCCAGGGACTATGGCACAACCCAGAAGTTTCACCTCGGTTCTCAGAAAATATCGAACTTGATCTATCAACGGTGGTTCCATCAATTGCAGGCCCAAAACGTCCGCAGGATCGAATTTCACTGATCGATTCCAAGAGCGCATTTGAAAAAATATTGCCTACGTACTTTGGGGATAAAACTAACAAGAACCCAATCGACATTAAGGTTAAAGAAAACAGCACCACAATTAAAAATGGTGATGTTGTCATTGCATCGATTACATCGTGCACAAATACTTCAAATCCTTCAGTGATGATTGGCGCGGCTTTACTTGCCAAAAAGGCTGTAGAAAAGGGACTCTCATCAAAGCCTTGGGTAAAGACCACTTTGGCGCCGGGATCAAAGGTTGTAACTGATTATTACGACCGTGCTGGCTTAACTCCTTACATGGAAAAACTTGGATTTAATCTTGTTGGCTATGGCTGCGTAACATGTATTGGTAATTCGGGCCCGCTTCCAATTGAAATTAGCAAAGCTGTCAATGATCATGATCTAGCGGTCAGTGCAGTTCTTTCAGGAAATAGAAACTTCGAAGGGCGCATCAGCCCTGATGTAAAGATGAATTATCTTGCTTCTCCGCCATTGGTTGTGGCTTATGCATTGGCCGGAACAATGGATCACGATTTCATTAAGGATTCTTTGGGAAATGACACAGATGGCGAACCTGTTTATTTGGCTGACATTTGGCCATCTCCAGAAGAAATTCAAAGCGTGATTGATTCTTCTATATCTTCAGAAATGTTCAGTAAAGATTACGCAAGTGTTTTTGAAGGTGACCATCGTTGGAAATCACTCGATACTCCAACAGGGAACACCTTTGAGTGGGATCCAACGTCAACCTATGTGCGAAAGCCACCTTATTTTGATGCGATGCCACCACAACCAACTCCAGTAACAAATATTTCAGGCGCTCGTGTCTTGGCCATTCTGGGGGATTCAGTTACTACTGATCACATTTCACCAGCAGGAAATATCAGGGGTGATTCGCCAGCAGGAAAATATCTTGAAGCAAATGGAGTTGATCGTAAAGACTTTAACTCTTACGGATCTCGTCGCGGAAATCATGAAGTGATGATTCGTGGAACTTTTGCAAACATTCGCCTAAAAAACTTATTACTAGATGGAGTTGAAGGCGGCTTCACTCGTAACTTCCTAAAAAATGGCGAGCAATCAACTATTTATGATGCGTCGATTGATTATCAGAAAGCAGACACACCTCTAGTAATTCTTGCTGGTAAAGAATATGGATCAGGATCCTCCCGAGATTGGGCTGCAAAAGGCACAGCACTACTTGGTGTTCGAGCAGTAATTGCCGAGAGTTTTGAACGAATCCATCGCTCCAATCTCATCGGTATGGGTGTTCTGCCATTGCAATTTATAGATGGTCAAAATGCGGCATCACTTGGTTTACGCGGTGATGAAGTATTTGAATTTACTGGGATCACCGAGCTCAATTCTGGGGTAACTCCGAAGGAAATTACTGTTAAGGCAAGCGATAAAACTTTTAGCGCGCGCCTTCGAATCGATACGCCGGGGGAGGCTGATTACTACCGCCACGGTGGAATCATGCAGTACGTCTTACGTTCACTTCTTTCATAGTGTGCTAATTCCGTCCTAGCGTTCTAGAATGACGATGTGATTTCTGATATTAATTCGCCTAAAGATTTAGTGCGCTTTAACCATGATGAGCTAAGTACTCTCGCAGCTGAGATTCGAGCTTTTTTGATCGAAAAAGTAACTAAAACTGGTGGACACCTTGGCCCTAATTTGGGTGTCGTTGAGTTAACGATTGCAATACATAGAATTTTTGAATCTCCAAAAGATGTGATTCTTTTCGACACGGGTCACCAAAGTTATGTGCACAAAATTCTAACTGGGCGCAGCGAAGGTTTTGATTTACTTCGTCAACGCGGCGGTCTAGCTGGTTATCCAAACAGATCCGAAAGTGTTCATGACGTTATTGAAAATTCCCATGCATCAACAGCGCTTTCTTGGGGCGATGGAATCTCCCGCGGATTTACTTTAAGTGGGCAGACCGATCGCTCGGTTGTCGTTGTAGTTGGCGATGGCGCACTCACCGGTGGAATGTCATGGGAGGCTCTAAACAACATTGCCGCATCGAATACCCAAAAACTAGTTATCGTCGTTAATGACAATGAGCGATCGTACTCACCAACTATCGGCGGATTAGCTACATACCTTTCTACATTGCGCGCTACCCGCGGATATGAAAAATTCTTGGATTGGGGCAAGGATGTTCTAGCACGTACACCTGTTGTTGGTGGGCCGATTTATGACACGTTGCACGGAATGAAAAAGGGAATAAAAGACATTGTCGCGCCACAAGGAATGTTTGAAGATTTAGGATTGAAATATTTAGGACCATTTGATGGCCATGACATTGAAGTAATGGAGAAAGCTTTAATTAAAGCCAAAGAATTTGGTGGGCCAATATTGGTGCATGCAATCACTGAAAAGGGTCGCGGATATGCACCAGCAATTGAAGATGAGGCAGAGAAGTTTCACGCCGTTGGAATTGTTGATGCCGAAACTGGGTTGCCAATAAAGAAGAGTTCAGCTTCGTGGACAAGTATCTTCTCTAGCGAATTAGTTGAGATTGGTCGCGAACGAAAAGATATCGTTGCAATAACTGCTGCGATGCTTGGTCCAACTGGTCTAGATAAGTTTCAACGCGAGTTCCCGGAACGCACAATTGATGTTGGAATTGCAGAGCAACACGCAGTTACAAGCGCGGCAGGATTAGCCTTTGCTGGAATGCATCCAATTGTCGCTGTGTATGCAACTTTTCTAAACCGAGCATTCGATCAGATGTTATTAGATGTTGCACTACATAAGGCTGGTGTTACTTTCATCTTAGATCGCGCAGGAGTAACGGGAGACGACGGCCCTTCGCATAATGGAATTTGGGATTTAGCTTTAACTGGCATTGTTCCAACATTGCGAGTTGCTGCCCCACGCGACGGTGCGCGAGTAAAAGAGACTCTTCGCGAGGCAGTAGACGTTAACGATGCGCCAACTCTTATTCGCTTTCCTAAAGGCGCTGTCGTAGCCGACATTCCTGCCTTCGAACGTCGCGATGGTATTGATGTTTTATATCGCGGAGAAAGCGCAGATGTACTTCTTATCAGTATTGGTGCAATGGCAAATATCTCAGTGGAGGCGGCTTCACAGGCTTATCGTGAAGGTGTTGGAGTAACTGTTATTGATCCGCGATGGGTAAAGCCATTGCCGCAATCACTAATAACAATGGCACAGCGCTATAAGAGTGTAGTTGTTCTTGAAGACGGAATTAGGCACGGTGGAATAGCAAGCACGGTTTCAGAAATGTTTAGAGATGCGAATTTGCAAGTTCCACTTCATTCTATTGGCGTTCCACTTGAATTCTTGGAACACTCCAAGCGCGATGAAGTATTACAAGATCTCGGAATAACAGTGCAAAATATTACGCGTTCTATCGTGGAGTGGAGCAGTTCCCTTAAGGAAGGGATGCAATTCCCGGTTGATGAAAACGCTTCGCGCACACAGATTCACTAATTCCTTCGCGATCTAAGTACGGCAATATTCCACCAAGATGCATCGGCCAACCAGCGCCAAGTAGCATGCACAGATCAATCTCTGCAGGAGTAGCAACTACGCCTTCATCGAGCATCATGCGAGCTTCTTCAGCAAGTGCTGTAAGCGCACGTGAGCGAACATCTTCGGCAGTAGAAGGTTTATTTCCAGAAACGATCAGTGCTACGGCTTCGGGATTTGCAACAAAAGCACCCTGGTCATCTTTTATATAGAAAGTACGGATCCCGCCCTTAACCATTGCTTGCATAGTTGGTGAAATTTTATAACGAGGACCAAGATTTTTATTCAAAGTCTCTGAAACATGCAATGCCACTCCAGGGCCAACTAGGCCAAGTAATTCAAATGGAGACATAGGAAAACCAATTGAACGCATCGCGTTATCGGCAATTTCTGGGGGAGTACCTTCATCCATTGCATCAGTGATTTCGCCCATGAAACGTGTGAGTAATCGATTAACCACAAAACCTGGAGCATCTTTAGTAATCACCATCGTTTTCTTTAATTCTTTACCAACATTGACCGCTGTTGCCGTAGTTGCATCATCAGTATGTTCTGTACGAGCAACTTCTAATAGTGGCATGATGGCAACTGGGTTAAAGAAGTGAAAGCCAACTACTCGCTCGGGATTTTTAAGTCCTTCGCTCATGGCTTGAACAGAGAGTGATGAAGTGTTAGTAGCCAGAACACATTCAGGTGAGACTATATTTTCTAGATTCTTAAATAGTTCTTGCTTGAGTGAGAGTTCTTCAAAGATTGCTTCAATAACGAAATCACATCCAGCAAAGATGCTTTGATCAGCAGAGCCAGAGACAAGTGCTGATAAACGATCGGCGCTCTCTTTAGACATGCGTCGTTTCTCAACGAGCTTTGCTAACTCTGCACGGACCCAAGCAACTCCTTTATCGGCGCGAGCCTGATCAATATCTGTCATTACAACTGGGCACTTCAGATTTCGAACAAATAAGAGTGCAAGTTGCGAAGCCATTAATCCCGCACCAACTACGCCTACTTTTGTCACCTTGCGACCAAGAGCTGGCTTCGGTGCACCCTCTACTTTTTTGCGTTTCTTTTGAATTAAATTAAATGCGTATAGAGATGCACGCAATGGATCTGCCATGGTCAAATCTGCAAGTGCTTGATCTTCGGCATCAAACCCACTTGAACGTGTGGCAGTTTTAGATTCTGCAATAAGTTTTAGTGCTCGAGTGGGAGCTGCAATTTCAGCTCCACCATATTTTTTCAGAGCAGCTGCCCGTCCAGTAGCAAGGGCACTGTCCCATGCTGGATCATTGCTGAAATCTTTTCGTTCAATTTTTGTAGCGCCACTTAAAACTGATGCTGCAAAGGCTACGGATTTTTCGAGGAAGTCTGCTGGTTCATACACCGCATCAACAACACCTAATGAAAGAGCATCTTTAGCTTTCATCATTGTGTTGTTATTAAGCGCATTGAGCATGATGACCTGAACAGCTTTTTCTGGACCAATTAATTTTGGAAGAAGTGTTGCACCACCCCAACCAGGTACTAGTCCAAGGAAAACTTCTGGTAAACCTGTAAATGCCGTGGAGGAAAGTGTTCTGAAATTGCAATGAAGGCCAACTTCTAATCCGCCTCCGAGTGCTAAACCATTAATAAATGAAAATGTTGGAATATCAATTTCGCCCAAGCGACGAAAGACATCGTGGCCTAATTTTCCAATAGCAAGAGATTGCTCACGTTTGGAAAGAAATGCGAGTGCTGATAGATCTGCGCCAGCTGCAAAAATAAATGGCTTACCAGTAATTGCGATGGCAGCAGGTGCGGTTGCAATAGCTGCTGTTATCGCATCGTTGAGGGCACCAAGAGATTGCGCTCCAAATGTGTTTGGACGCGTATGATCTAATCCATTATCTAAAGTGATGAGAGCCAAAGTCCCTTTAAATCCAAATGGAGCTAAATCCACTGGGCGAAGGAGGGCATGAGTAATAACTTCTTCTGGAGCACCTTCTGGAAGTGTCAGATCTGTAGATGTGCTCATTACTTTGCACCCTTCGTAAAGTGTGGGTTTTCCCAAATAATTGTTCCGCCCATACCTAGGCCGATGCACATTGTTGTTATTCCATATCGAACTTCAGTCCGCTCTTCAAAACCGCGAGCTAAGTTAAGAGCCAAACGCACGCCAGAGGATGCAAGTGGATGGCCAACTGCAATTGCGCCACCAACTGGATTTACTCGAGGATCATCATCTGCAATGCCAAAGTGATCAAGGAAAGCTAGAACTTGAACTGCGAATGCTTCGTTAATTTCAAAGAGACCGATATCGGCAATTGTTAAGCCGGCTTTCTTAAGAGCTTTCTCAGTTGCGGGAACTGGTCCATAACCCATTACTTCTGGTTCTACACCTGCGAAGGCGAAAGTAACTAAGCGAGCTTTAATGGAAAGTCCCTTTTCTTTTGCAAAATCTTCACTAGCTAATAGTGAAACTGTTGCGCCATCATTTAGTCCAGCAGCATTTCCAGCAGTGACTCGGCCAGCAGGTCGAAATGGAGTTTTGAGCGCTGCAAGAGCTTCCATAGTTGTACCCGGACGAGGTGGTTCATCAACTGTTGCAATAGACCAACCAAGTTCCGGGTTTCGTGTGGCAGTTGGAATCAAATCTTTTTGTATTTTTCCTTCTGCATACGCCTTTGCAGTCTTTTCTTGAGAACCTAGTGCGTATCTATCTGCACGTTCTTTAGTTATTGCAGGGAATCGATCGTGTAAACGCTCTGCTGTATTACCCATTGCAAGTGCATCTTGTTCAACAATTTTTTCAGCAAGATAGCGTGGATTTGGATCCATACCTTCGCCCATTGGGTGATTACCCATATGTTCAACGCCACCTGCAATTCCGACGTCATACGCTCCCATTGCAATCGAACCAGCAATAGTTGTCATGGCAGTCAACGCACCAGCGCACCAGCGATCAATTGAATAACCAGGAACTGAATTTGGTAAGCCAGCCAGAAGCGTTGCGCTGCGCCCAATGTTCATTCCTTGATCGCCACTTTGAGTCGCAGCTGCAATTGCTACGTCATCAATATCTGTAGGCGCAATCTTTGGATTACGTTCTAGAAGTCCTCGCATCGCACGAACAATTAAGTCATCAGCGCGTGTGCCGGCATACAAACTGCCAGCTTTGCCAAATGGAGTGCGTACGGCATCTACTAAAACCACTGAACGTGACATTTAAGACTTCTTTCTATGGCTCCTGTATGTGGTGCTCATAGGTTACTCGTCAGTAGCCAAAAGATAAAGAACTACGCTGAAATAAGATCTTTCTTCGACGCTCGAGAGGGCTTTAGATAAAGCCATAGAACGGCTGCAACGTATGCGCCAGCGACAAAGAATTGCAACCATGAAGTCGTTGTATCAAATCCTATGGAACCTGCAAGCACGGTGGCCAGGATTGAATCCTTTGCCATCCAACTTGTGACATCCCAAACAAATGAATCGACTCCTGGAAGCCAGCCCAACTCTTGATATTCATGAATTCCATAGGAGAGAACACCGGCTGCGACAACAACGAGTGCGGTTCCAGTGATCTGGAAAAATTTACTCAAATTGATTTTTACTGAACGGTTATAAATCAAATAACCGAGCGCAACTGCTAAAGCAAGGCCAAGAATTAATCCAATAGTTGCAGATGATGCAGCCCCAACGGTTTTAAAGTTTGTATAAATAAACAAGGCTGTTTCTAAGCCTTCGCGAACAACGGCTACAAAGGCAGTAACGGCAATGGCTAAAGATCCTGCTCCAACGGCTGAATCAACTTTGCCATGAAGTTCATCGCGCAAGCCACGCGCGGCTCGCTTCATCCAAAAAACCATCCATGTAACAAAACCAACTGCTAGGAATGAAGTTGTGCCGGCGAAAAATTCTTCACCTCGTGGGCTTAGCTCTGCTGAGGTGAATGAAAGGAAGCCACCAAGTGCAAGGCTTGCGACAATTGCTGTGCCCACGCCAATCCATAGGGGAGCTAGCAAGTGGTTGCGACCTGTCTTTACAAGGTAGGCAACCAGGATTCCAACGATCAGGGCAGCTTCTAGGCCTTCGCGCAGCGCGATTAAGAATGTACTTAACATGGTAATAATCTAGAACGATGGAGCGATTTACGCAACTCAAACGTTGCGTAAATCAATCTACAACTGGTTCGGAATCTGGAACCTCAGGTACCGGAATTTCCCTAGGTTCGCGCTCAAGTAGGGCCATAGCAATGGAATCTGCCACGATCTCAATCTGCCAGGGCCTCGCACCGAGTCCAGCCATTGCTTGTGCCACCGCACCCGCATCTAAAACTGTTGTACTCGATGCAGGGGGCGCCCAACATATTCGCCGGATTACTTCCGGTGAGATTAAGTTTTCAGTAGGAATGGATAACTCTTCAGCCAGAGTTTGAACTGCAAATCTGGCATGTGTCAGTGGTGCATATTTTTCTGGAAATCTATCTCGCCACAATTTAATTGGAGGCAAGGTATCAGCTCCAGATTTCATTGGCGGCCACTGATCTTCTGAAGTATTAATAGCAGATTCGATGGCAGCAATCCACGTGGACATATTTTCTGACCACCGCGCTCGCATACCTATTGGCCGCAGAGTTTTTTCGACATCTTTTTTTGTAATGGGTTTGTGAATTGCTAACTCAATGATTCCGGCATCATTGAGTAGTTTTCCACTGGATACATCATGTGCTTGTGCAATTTCATTCCGAGCAATCCATAGGTTTTTTATAACTAATAGCTGATCGCGCTTTTTAATCTTATGCATACCAGATGTGCGTCGCCAAGGATCAATTCGTGGGGGAGCAGGGGGTGCCATCAAAATTGATGCGAATTCTTGTTCAGCCCATCTCCACTTCTTTGCTTCACTAAGTAACTCATAAATTTTATTTCGCAGTGGGATTAGTAATTCAACATCTAAAGCCGCGTAATTGAGCCACTCATGTGGCAAGGGGCGAGTAGACCAATCAACTGCAGAGTGCTCTTTCGCAAGAGAAACCCCCATCAGCGATTCAAGAAGCGGTCCCAATCCAACTCGCGGTAATCCTGCTATTCGCCCACCTAGTTCAGTATCAAATAACCTCAAAGGATTTATTCCAACTTCGCGTAAACATGGAAGATCTTGTGTGCTGGCGTGCAAAATTACTTCATCAGTGTTGAGAAGTTCATTGAGTTGAGTAAAGAGCACATGGCCTGGCCCAAAAGGTATCGGATCAATCAGATGTAAACCGCCACCTTCTCTCTTAATTTGAATTAGATAAGCACGGGAGCTGTATTTGTATCCAGATGCGCGTTCAGCATCGACTGCAAATGGCCCACTTCCATCCTTCAAACCTTGCAGTGCTTGAAGAAATTTTTCTTCAGTATCGACAACAGGTGGGACACCTTCGGCTGGCATCAACAAAGGAACAGGTGCGGGTACTTCAGGCGTACTTTCGGTCATTCGTTATCTTCGTTTGGCAGAAGTAATTGCAGAAACACCTTCTGGAACTGGCGGTAATCCTGAAACTTCAGCAATTAATTTGCACCAGCCTTCAATATGATTTATTAAATCACGTGGATCTTCAACGATGGGACTCCATGAAGCACGAATCTCCATTTCTGATTCGTCATGCCGTGGAGATAGTTTTCCAAATGATGCACTCGAAACTCGCGTAACTGTTCCACTGGGGGCATTAAATTTACAGCCAGAATTTGTGATGGATTCAAGGAACCAACTCCATCCAACTTCAGGCAGAAGTGGATCTTCTTGCATCACTGGATCAACATCTGCACGGACAAATGTCACGCACCGAAATTCACCCTCCCAAGTATCTTGTCCGCCCGGTTCGTGCAAAAGTACAAATCGCCCGGAAGCTAATTCGTCTTCAGCTTCGCCCAACAATCCATTACTCACATCGGCTGAAAAAGCAAAGGAATACGCAGCTAGTTTTTGCGGTGCAGGAACTTCTTCAAGAATGATTTCTGGTCGTGGAGTAATTGATCGCAAGTGATCAATTAATTTTTCGAAGGCAAATGAATCCACTGGCTAACTCTAAATCGCGTATTCCCAATTGAGTGGGAGGCAGGGCTGTAGCATTCGTTAATGGGTTCATTGCTCGCACTCTTGTCCAGCGCTCTGTGGGGTACGGCTGATTTCTTTGGCGGTAAGTTAAGTAAAAAGTACTCGCCCTTTCTTGTTTTAGGTATGACTCAAGCAATTGGACTCTTATTTGGAATTACATTGGTGATATTAAGCGGTGAACTATTTGGTTCCAATCCTCCACATGCATTTGGCGAAGAGGGATATTTCTTCGCTGGGGCAATTGCAGGAGTTATGGGTTACATAGGTTTGATTTGTTTGTATGCCGGCTTATCTACAGGTCGCATGGGAGTTGTCTCACCGATTAGCGCACTTAGTGCAGTCATACCTCTGACTGTCGCACTTGTAAATGGTGAAGTACTAACAACAGCGCAAGGAGTTGGCGTCGTCATAGCTATGGTTGGAGCATTTTGTGCGAGTGGTCCCGAGCTATCGCAAGGACTATCTCCGAAGCCAATTTTCTTGGCACTCGGTGCTGCCGCAGGTTTTGGTACAGCAATGACTTTTATGGCAATTGGGTCTGAGTCAAGTGCGTTGATGACAATGGTGATGATGAGGGCAACAACATTTATCGTAACTTTTGCCTTGGTCATTAGATATAGAACAGTTGGAAACTTTGAAAAATCTGAGATTCCAATTCTGGTCTTTATTGGTGTTTCGGACTTCTTAGCAAATCTTTTACTTGGTGTGGCTACTAATTTTGGGTTAGTTTCACTAGTAATGGTTCTAGGTTCAATTTATCCAATTGTTACAGCGCTGCTGGCATTTGTCATTTTAAAAGAGCGTTTACATCGAATTCAGTACGTTGGAATCGTCTTTGCAGTTGCCGGAGTTGCTCTTATTGCAGCTTCTTAAAACATGCTGTGTAAAAAATAGTTCCATCAACGTTCTTCTCCTCCAAAGAATCTGCGCACGCAAGATATTTGGCATAGTCAAAAATATCGGCCCCACCGCTAGCTGCTGTGAGACTGAGTTCGAGCGAATCAATTACATTCTTATCGAGTAAATAAGTGATGAACGAGGCACCGCCTTCAATAAAAATATTTTCGCCAAATTCTTTTGCAGCCCTGATTACCCCTTCGCACGGATCGATATTCCATACATTAGCTGAAGGTAAGTTTGGATGACTTTGCCTCGAGATGACCACCAAGGGAACCGGCGTTACTTGATACCGTTCGTTTCGGGCCGTATTTCCACCAATAACAATGCAATCAACCATTCGTCGGCGTTTAAGAAAATTCTGCCTATCCGCAGCCGATGTCACCTGGGAGGAAGAGCCATCAATTGAAGTGCAACCATCGGTGCCCACAACAATCGTTGCAGTGACGCCCATAAATCATGACTCCTTCTATGCACGTGCGCTGATGATGTCAGTGCCAATCTCTATCGTATGGCTCATGATCATTGATTGCGATAAATGTGTAAAGAAAGATATCGAATGTGCTAATTGCGTAGTGTCCTTTTTCATAGGCGTGCCTGAAAAATCGGATATTTCTGTGCAGGTGCACAACGCAATAACTCTGTTGGCTTCACGCGAGATTACAAAAGGGCTCAAGTTTGAACCCGGAGATTTTGGACACCAAACGGGATAGCACCCCGAAAAATCCAACTTTCTTGCTGGTTTCTCAGGCTCATTTGGGTGTTTGAGGTTGAGGCGCGCACTTATGACAGGTTAACCTCATAACCATGCGTCTCATTGGCTATCGAACGGGGATCGGCGTTGCTCTTGCCAGCGCATTGATTTCATCATTCTTGGTGGCTCCCCAGGCACATGCCGCCCCCACACTTGCAGAAGTGCAAGCAAAGGTTCGCCAACTAGAAGAAGAGGCAACAACAGCTGCCGAAGGCGCGCAAGAAGCAAAGGTGAAGCTAGCTGCACTGACAAAGACCCTCACAGGAATCAAACAAAAAGCTGCTGTGCAGGGTCAAAATGTTTCCGAACTCTCAAAATCACTTGGTGCAATTGCAATTGACCAATACAAAAATGGTGGATTAAGCCAGAGTATGGAACTTCTATTTTCAGCCGATCCAACACTATATTTATCAGCTGCTGGTTCTCTTGACGCACTTACGCGGCGAAAATCAATTCAACTAAACAAGTTTCAAGCCGCAGAACAAAGATTGAACGCAACGACGTTAACCGTGGCAGATAAAGTTGCACTTATTGCAGCGACTCAAAAGAAATATCAAGCACAAGCCCGTCTGGCTCAATCTAAATTAGCTGAAGCTGAAAAGCTATTATCAAAATTAAAGAAAGAAGATAGAGATCGATTGGCTCGTCTGGCATTAGAACAAGAAAATGCAGACCAAGCTTCATCTCTCGAAGCCGCCAAGAGTGCCCGAGGAATCTCAGGTCGAGCCGGCGTGGCACTAAAGTACGCCTTGAAACAAATTGGCGATAGGTATGTTTTTGGTGCCGACGGATTAACCACATGGGATTGCTCTGGTTTAACAATGCGCGCATTTCAAGCTTCGGGGGTTTCCTTGCCCCATTCCTCAGCAGCACAGTTTCGCTACGGGAAACTGATATCTCGTTCAAATCTGAAGCCAGGAGATTTAGTGTTTTTCGGTTCACCTATTTCACACGTTGGAATTTATTTAGGGGGCGGGAAAATGGTTCACGCGCCACGCTCAGGCTCGCGCGTGAAGGTTGCAACGATGGATATGGGAGCTAAGAAATTTAGAGGTGGTAGACGTTTATAAGAAAATTCTTTTTGTAACAAATGATTTTGGGCCGCGCACTGGTGGTATCGAAACCTTTGTTATTGGCTTGATAGAGAGAATGAAAGGTCACGAAGTAATCGTTTTTACATCCGCCCAAGGTGATACAGAGGAGTACGACCAAAAGTGGTTCGATCATTTTGGCGTAAGAGTAATTCGTGATCGAAGTAAGATTTTATTGCCTTCTTGGCGCGTAACTAAAAAGGCGAAAGAAATAGTTAAGTTACAAAGTACTGATGTGCTAATTTTCGGAGCTGCCGCACCGCTGGCATTAATGGCTTCGACTCTTCGCAAGTCAGGTGTAAAGAAAATTATTGCCCTTACACATGGACATGAAGTGTGGTGGTCTAAAGTCTTTCCATTTAGCATTGCTATGCAACGAATTGGAAATTCAGTAGATCATCTGACCTACCTCGGCGAATTCACTCGAAAAGCAATTTCAGGTGCAATTAGCCAAAAAAGTACCAGCGCGATGGTCAGAATCGCACCAGGAATAGATACATCACATTTTATTCCGCAACCAGATGCTATTCAAAAACGCGTCACTCTTGGCTTAGAGGATAAAAAAATTATCATCAGCGTTGGTCGACTTGTTCATCGAAAAGGTCAGGATAAATTAATCGAAGCGATGCCCATTATTTTAAGGAGAATTCCAAACGCCCATCTATTAATAGTTGGTGAAGGTCCTTACAGGCCGAACTTAGAAAAATTGGTAAAGAATTTATCGCTCAGTGAACATATAACTTTTGTTGGGCGGATTATGTATGAGAAGTTACCTAGTTTCCTCTCGGCAGCAGATATCTTTGCAATGCCTTCCCGTTCTCGTTTTTTTGGGTTAGAAGTTGAGGGCCTTGGAATTGTTTACTTAGAAGCAAGCGCTTGCGGGATACCTGTAGTCGCAGGAAATTCCGGAGGCGCACCCGATGCTGTGCTTGAGGGCGTTACAGGAATGTGTGTCGATGGTACTGATGTTGACCAAGTTGCTCAGGCAATAATTGATATATGTGCTGATGCAAAACGAGCATCAAACATGGGATCTGCAGGTCGTAATTGGATAGTTGATCAATGGAGATGGGAAATCTGGTCTTCAGAATTTAACGCACTTTTAGTTGATTAGTAGACCATTTTTTCTTGCCACGATTATTGCTTGAATTCTATTTTTGGATTCAAGTTTTCGATAGATAGATGCCAAATGGGTTTTAACGGTTGCCTGAGTAATGAAGAGCTCTAACCCAATATCTCCAGCACTTAGTCCATCGGCTAATTTTTGGAGAACCTGCTTTTCACGTTGAGTGAGGGCATTTATTTCATGATCCTTTGTTATGACACCAGAAATACCTTGGGCGCTAAAGGACAATGGAGAAACAGAAGAATGTTCAACTGCAGAAACTAATTCGGCTAGAGGCGCGTTCTTTTCAACGTATGAACTGGCTCCGGATTTCATAACAGTTAGTAGATACTCTTTCGCACTATTTAAAGTTAGAACAACGATTCCAATGCGCTGTGAGATTGAGCGTGCCCATACAACAATTTCTAGTCCATTTCCATCAGGAAGAGATAGATCTACAACTATCACCTGCGGATTAGTATGTGCGATCTGCGCACGAGCTTCTGCAATACTGCTCGCTTCGCCTACGCAAATATGACCTGCGCGCATGAGCGCACCCTTCACGCCAGCCCTTACACTTTCGTGGTCGTCAATTATTAAAACTGTAAGCGGTTGCTTCATGAAGGAATGTCGATCAAATATTTAATTCCCAGTTTTGTGCTTGACATAGTGAGCGTACTTTCGATTGAGGAACATCGTTCTTGAATTCCACGAATTCCAAAGCCCATTGGAGTAGATTGACTCATTCCTTTTCCATTATCGCGATAGGTGTACTGACTGCCATTCTCGCTTTTCAAGATACTTATCTCAATAACGCTAGCCCCAGAGTGCTTAAGTGAGTTGCGAAGTAATTCGCGGGAAATTGCCAATAATTCTCCTTCGATGTGGGCAGACAAGACACAATCTTCACGCGCAATCTTTAACTCAACATTAGATTTCAGATCAAACAGGAGAGATCGTAAAGATTCTTCAAACGAGAATGATTCCTGCGTCCGCAAGTTAAAGATTTCCATTCGCACACTTTCAATCAAGGTCGAAACTTTGAATAGAATGTTTCGTAGTTCTATGCGCGTAGCAGATGGAGTATCGGGAGCAGCAAGGAGCAGATCTAATGAATATGAAAGTCCCACTAGATTTTGTGCTATTCCGTCATGTAACTCTTGAGCGATTTTGATCCGCTCGTTTTGTGTCACCTAATCTGCAAAGAGGGCAGCAATATCTGCTGCGAATTCTTTTCCAATCACGTGGCGCTTCAATGAGAGTTTCGCGGTGAGATGACCGCCAGCGATAGTGAAATCAGTTGGCAGAATTCTAAACTTACGAATCGATTCCGCACGGCTGACTGCCTTATTAGCTTCATCAACGGCTGTTTGAATTACGGCTACCAGATCAGGATCTGTTGTTAGATCAACAAGTGAGGCACCCTCTTTTTTGTGTGCCACGACCCAAGTTTTTAGCGCATCTTGGTCGATAGTAATCAGGGATGCAATAAATGGTTGATTATCGCCAACCACCATGCACTGGCTTATCAATGGATGAGCCCGCAATCTATCTTCAAGAACAGCCGGCGCGACATTCTTTCCACCCGCTGTAACAATCAGTTCTTTCTTACGCCCAACGATAAATAGATATCCGTCATCATCTAGTTTTCCTAAATCACCGGAATGAAACCATCGATCGCCAGAGAATACTTCTGCATTTGCAGCATCATTTTTCCAATAACCCTGCATAACGATTGGTCCCTTGATGAGAACTTCGCCATCTTCGGCAATTTTTATTGTTGTGCCAGGAATTGGGCGACCAACTGAACCAACTCGAATCTCATTAGTTAGGTTAAGGGTTGCTCCGGCTGTTGTTTCGGTAAGTCCATATCCTTCAAGAATTGTGATGCCAGCACCACGATAGAAGTGACCAAGTCGCTCACCCAGTGGAGCACCCCCTGAGATTGCAGCTTCTACGCGTCCACCTAATCCAGTTCGAATCTTTGAATAAACAAGTTTGTCAAAGAGTCCATGCTTGAACTTAAGCGCAGGTGAAATCTTTCCACTCTCAACTCCTCGGCTGTAGGCGATAGCAACTTCAGCAGCTTTTCTAAATATTTTTCCCTTGCCAGCGGCTTCAGCTTTTGCTTCTGCACCGTTATAAACCTTTTCAAAAATACGTGGAACAGCAAGTACAAACGTTGGTTTAAAGGAAGCAAGATCTATTGGTAAGCGCCCAACGGGATCGCTGCAATGTGCCAAGTGTAAACCTGCGGCAACGGAACCAATTTGAACCATGCGTCCAAAAACATGCGCAACTGGCAAGAACAAAAGTGTTGAGCCACCAGGCTTAAGGAACAAGTCACTTGCGCCCTGAACTACATTTCCGCACTCAGCTAAGAAGTTTGCGTGTGTAATCTGAACACCTTTGGGTTTACCCGTTGTTCCTGAGGTGTAAATGAGTGTTGCCAAAGTTTCTGGCAAAAGTGCTTTTCTGCGCTTTTCAATCTCTTCATCACTGACAGCTGCTCCATCGTATGCAAGTGTTGCCAGAACATTTTCAGTCATCGTCCACATACGTGTGGTGTGTGATGGTTGAACAGTTTTAACGAGATCTCGCAACGCTGGCGTTTCCACGATAATTGCAACCGCACCTGAATCGTTGAGAATCCAATCAATTTGTTCTGCCGATGATGTGTCATAAATAGGAACAACACAACCGCCGGCATACCAAATTGCAAAATCTAAAATAGTCCATTCATAACGAGTACGAGCCATGATTGCGACTCGATCGCCAATATTTATGCCAGCCGCAACGAGACCTTTTGCTGCTGAACGTACTTCAGACTCAAACTCTTTTGCAGTAACACTCTGCCAGCCATCACCGAGTGCACGTGAAAGCATGACGCGTTCAGGTTCGAACCACGCACGTTCTGATACAAGGTTTGTAAGGTTTCCTGCGCTAGCAATTGGGACAAGGGCCGGGACTGAGATCTCATTCATGTGGCTAACGCTAGCGTGACCGAGTTATTTTGCGAAAGAGGTCTTACTTAAGGGTAACCTTGGCCCATGAGCGACCTAAGCACTTCAACCATATCCATTGACGCACCAGTTGACGCCGTCCGAGCCATTCTCTTTGATTTGGCGGGTTACCCAAGCTGGTCAACTGCCATCAAGAGCGCCGAAGTTAAGGCAACCGATGATCAAGGTCGCGCAACGAGTGTCAAAGTATCGATCGACGCTGGGATGATGAAAGATCGCGTTCTTCTTAATTATGACTGGAGCGGTGCACCAGACAAACTTGAGTTTTCACTCGAGGACGCAGACTTATTGACCGCCATGAATGGTTCGTACATAACCAAGGCAATTGATGCAGATACAACATCTGTGACATATGAGCTCGGTGTTGAAGTTTCTCTGCCAATTCCTGCAATGATGCGAACTAAGGCGGAAAAAGCCACTATTGACCAGGCGCTGGCGCAACTTAAAGCACACGCTGAAAACTAGTTTTCCTCAAACCATTTATGTCACTCACAATTGGAATTGACGTCGGTGGTACAAAACTATTAGGTGGCGTTGTCGATGAAAATGGCAATGTTCTTTCTCATGCACGAAGTGAAACACCGCGTGAAGGTGGTCGCAAACTACTTCAAAATATTGCAGACCTCGCTAAAGAGTTAATTGCTGATTACGAAATTCAAGCTGTCGGACTCTCGGCGGCAGGCTTCGTTTCATCTGATAGAAAAACGATGCTAGCCGCACCAAACATTGCCGACTGGAATGGCGTCAATCTCGATAAGGAATTAAATGAATTAATTGGCTTGCCAGTTGTTATTGAAAATGATGCAAATGCTGCTGCGTGGGGAGAAGCTAAATTCGGAGCAGGCAAGAATCAAGATCACGTAATGCTTCTGACAATCGGAACGGGCATTGGTGGGGGATTAGTTGTTGATGGAGAACTCTTCCGTGGAGCATTTGGTGTTGCTGCTGAATTTGGTCACCTACGTGTTGTTCCAGAAGGACATTTGTGTGGTTGCGGTGCACGTGGTTGCTTTGAGCAGTACGCATCAGGCAACGCATTATTGCGCCATGCACGTGAAGCGATTGCAGCTAGTCCGGAACTTGCACGAAATCTTTTGTCACGTGGAGACGGAACCGTTAATGGACTAACTGGCAATGCAATCACTGATGCTGCGCGAGAAGGAGACCCTGTAGCACTCGCGGCGTTTAAGACAACGGCGCAGTGGCTAGGCGCAGGGATTGCAACTCTCAGCGTTATTCTTGATCCTAGATTTGTAATCATCGGTGGAGGGGTAATTGATGCCGGAGATATATTGCTCAAACCAACTCGTGAAGCAGTTGCGCGTTATATGCCTTTTGCAGGAAAACATCCTTATCCAGAAATTATTCCTGCTGCTCTTGGAAATAAAGCCGGCCTAATTGGTGTGTCCGACTTAGCTAGACGTTAATTTCTTCACTAATTAAAGCTCCACTCCATCTTCTCTATTATTTTCATGTCGCAGCCAGCGCCTAATTGCGATGCGTGCGCTTGCAATGAAGTTCTTTAAACCCGGCCACGTGGGATTCGGCTCTACAAAATGATTGTCATCGAACTTCCCTGCCTTTTCTAAATCATCTAAATATGTATTAGGTGTTGATTGATCCAGTGATAAACCCGCAACCATTGATTCGAACTCGGAGTTAATGAGATCCATCTCATCATCGTTTGGTTCCTTCGGTACTTGGGTATCGCTCACGCTCAAATAGTGGCACAGGGGCAGGTATCCACTAAATTAGGAACACCAGATTCGATTGGAAATCTTTAGACAGGAGGAGTGAAGGTGAATGTAAATAATCTTCCATACGGCATGCTCCGTGCCTTCCTGACTCCATTTCTGATGTTGGCTTTTCGCCCCAATGTAAAAGGCTTGAGAAATGTTCCATCCAGCGGTCCTGTAATCATCGCAAGCAATCATTTATCTTTTAGCGATTCAATTTTTATGCCACTTGTCGTTCCGCGCAAAGTTACATTTCTTGCTAAATCTGAATATTTCACATCGCCAGGTCCAAAAGGTTTGCTCAAGAAGTTAACTTTTATTGCCCTAGGCCAAGTACCCGTGGACCGATCCGGAGGTCGGCGAAGTGAGGCAGCGCTCATAACTGGTTTACAGGTTTTGGCAGAAGGGCAGTGCTTAGGAATTTATCCCGAAGGAACACGTTCTCCTGACGGACGTTTATATAAGGGGCGAAGCGGAATTGCGCGATTAGCAATTGAGTCAGGAGCTCCCATAATTCCGGTTGCAATGTTTAATACCGAGAAAATTCAACCAACTGGCAAAGTTATTCCAAAAATTATGAGAGTTAAAATGATTTTTGGAGAGCCAATGTTTTTTGAAGGTGACTCTTCTGATTTGTTGCATCTGCGAGATGTAACGGATCAAATTATGAAAAAGATTCAAGAACTCTCAGGCCAAGAATATGTAGATATTTATGCAACTCGCAAAAAAGATGAACTTAAAGACGAACCTGAGTATTAATTCTGAATTTCTGCTCGCTGCACTAAATAATTACAGGTCGGACACTTAGCTCCGGCGTCAGGAAAATCTCCCTCCAATACATTTATCAGATCTTCAATCAAAGCCATGAACTGTGCTTCATTTCGCTCAACCGGTAGATAATGCTGCGCAGCGAAAAAACCCTGTTTTTCTTTGATATCAAATGCTGCATTCGGATTCCAGACAAGCAAACCCATTGTGGCCACTTTCACTGCACTTCCTTCAAGAGGATTCTCAAGAGAGTGTGCGTACGCTTCTAATTGCGGCGCATAGAATTCGCCATTGTCGCGAGAACTATCTGAAACTTTACAATCAATCAGGGCCACGGTTCCGTCTTCATTGCTTGCAACTAAGTCATATTTGCCGCGAATGTGCCATCTCGTTTCAAAACCATTTAATTTAATTGGGTTGCTCTTTACCCATCCGCCCCATTGTGTAACTCTTCCTGGGCGAAGCGTTGGGTGTAAATCTTGCATAGACGCCCCGCGAAAGTGCTTCTCTTGAAGATCGGCCAACGTGCCAACTAATGGGAAGGCACCTGGCATGGTTACCTTGAACCAGTACTTAATCCAAAGACATCGTTTGCATGTTGATAATCCAAATGTGAGATCTGATGGAGAGATAAATTCTGAAGCGGGAGTTGCTGGTTTATTCATGAAATAATCCTCTCGCTAAGCACTGACAATTGCTGAGATCAAGACCGATATTCCAAGAATAATCATCACCGTTCCACCTGTTGCGCGTAGTTTTTCTAATCTTTTTGGGTCAGTTGCCAACCATTGACGCGCGGTGCCAGCTAATAACCCCCACGATCCATCAGAGATAAATGCCAAAATTGAAAAAATCGCACCGAGAAATATGAGCTGTAGTGCAACGTTTCCTTTTTCTCGATCAACGAATTGCGGCAAAATTGCGGCATAAAAAACTAATCCCTTTGGGTTTAGTGCTCCAACCCAAAAACCATCGCGCATAGAACGCGCAATTCCTGGAGCGATATCTCCTTGGTTGCGCATATCTTCGGCGTGTACTCGACGATGTCTAATTGCATCCACGCCTAAGAACATGAGATACAAGCCTCCACCCCATTGGATTGCAGCGTAGGCAAGATCTGATTTCTGAAGGATTGGTCCTAAACCGATTGCCACGAGGGTAGATAAAGCAAATGCGCCTGTGACATTACCGGCGACGGTAAATACCGCAGTCTTTCTGCCCCATGCAATCGCACGAGCAATAACAAATAACACACTTGGCCCTGGCGCCAAGATGATTACCATCGCGGCCACGATGTATTCAGGTAGCCGCGATGGAATCACCATAGTTGTATCTTACTTATTTTCGTAAATTGGCAAGCGCATTTAGTACACGGTGACCAACAACTGCAACCAAGGTTGCGTTAATGATTCCGCTAAATGTGTAGTCGCCAGATGTCCATGACATATCTGAAATGCCGATGATAAGAGCAGATGCCGCAATTAAGAGATTAATTGAGTTAGAAAAATCAACTCGACTATCAATCCAGATACGCGCACCAAGAACACCGATCATTCCAAAGAGTGCCACTCCAACGCCACCGAGTGCTCCAACTGGAGTTGCACTTAATACTGCTCCGAATTTTGGAGACAGAGAAAGTACAATCGCGCCTACGCCTGCAATCCAATAAGCAGCGGTTGAATAAACACGAGTAGCAGCCATAACGCCAATGTTTTCAGCATACGTAGTTGTACCTGAACCACCACCTGCACCAGCAAGAGTTGTCGCTAGTCCATCTGCCATAAGAGCTGTTCCCATTTGATCATCAAGGTTTTTACCTGTCATTGCAGATACGGCCTTAACGTGTCCAACGTTTTCAGCAATCAATACCAAGACAACTGGCAAGAAGAGAACGATGGCTTTTGAATCAAATGTCGGTGAAGTAAATGATGGCATTGCAACCCATGAAGCTGAGCTAATTGCATCTGTCTTCACATCGCCCATGATGAGTGCAACGACGTAACCGATGACCAAACCAGCGAAGATGCTGATGCGATTTAAGAATCCGCGTGAGAGCGCCGAGACAACTCCAATTGATGCAAGAGTAATGATTCCAATCATTGGTCCGGCTACGAAGTTATTTTTTGCAGCCCCTGCCAAGTTAAGGCCGATAACCATAACAATTGTTCCTGTAACAACAGGAGGCAAGAGCCAGTTAATCCAACCGATACCTGCTTGGCGAACGATCAGACCAACGGCTGCAAGAATTAAACCTGTAACGACTACGCCGCCGAGTGCCGCGCTCATGCCACCACCAGTTTTTGCAGCAGCAATTGGAGCTAAGAATGCAAAGGATGAACCTAGATAGCTAGGAACTTTGTTCTGAGTAAGTGCCAGGAATAGAAGTGTTCCAATTCCAGAGAAGAAAAGCGTCGTGGTAGGTGGAAAGCCAGTAATGATAGGCACGAGGAAAGTTGCACCGAACATTGCAGCAATGTGCTGCACGCCAACGCCGATTGTGCGTGGCCAAGTAAGGCGCTCATCTGTGGATACGACATCTCCATGAGCGACGTTCTTTCCGTTGCCATGAAGTTTCCATGAGAGCAGGGACATGAGAGTTCCTTTCCGTAATAGGCGGGATAAACGCCTTGAGAGGCGGGGAAGGCTGTGGGTAAGAGTAGGTCCGGCCCGATGACTACTTCGCGGTACGCCACGCCTTATCTGATGGGGTGGAGCGAGGCGAGTTGCCTGTTACGCCTCTATCGGGTTAACTAGCGCTTCGTTATATCGAATCGATATAAGTACCGATAGTTCAAGCTAGATGAGCAGGGGAGAAGTCAGATGCGCTCGCGTAGTGAATCACTCGAATTCGCTCTCCTTGGGCTCCTCTCACAGAGTCCGCTTCACGGTTATGAACTTCGAAAAAGAATGAGTGCCATATTCGGCCCATTTCGCGCACTCTCATTTTCAGTTCTCTATCCGCAATTGCGCAAAATGATGGAAGCCGGCTTAATCGATGCATCCGTGGCCGATACGTCTCGGCGCTCGCGAATTGTCTATGTGATTACAGCAAAAGGAACGACACGTTTTGAAACTCTGGCAGAAACTGTAAGTCCAGATACATGGGAAGACGAAGGTTTTGAAATTCGCTTCGCATTCTTCGGTCCAACATCGACTAAGAATCGCGTACGAATTTTGGAAGGCCGACACCGTCGGTTGAAGGAGAAAGCAGAGATTCTGCGTGGAGAACTTGAAAAATCTCCTGTGGGAATCGATAAATATCTTGAAGAGTGGCGTCGTCATTCTTTGGAGTCAGCACAGCGAGAAATCGACTGGCTGGAAGACATGATCAAAACCGAG
>CAEUNI010000001.1_pt1 | contig 30622 bp, 30 predicted proteins | sample 7263831 | NCBI WGS metagenome assembly CAEUNI01 (sample SAMEA6814161, study PRJEB35770) | uncultured Candidatus Planktophila sp. | biome: Freshwater; feature: Freshwater reservoir; material: water | place: Czech Republic | collected 2017-06-27 | depth 30m m | reverse complement strand
GCTTTTTATGAAAATATAGAAAACGTCCCACCCAGATTTCAAATAACTCTTCTAGTGTTCCAAGCCCTCCTGGAAGTGCAATAAAGGCATCAGCTAACTCTTCAATTTTGCCTTTGCGTTCTCTCATTGATCCAACGACTTGTAATTCATCACTTTCCTTATCGGCAAATTCAATATCTACAAGTAACTGTGGAATCACGCCAATAGTATGACCGCCTGATTTTCTGACTCCACGTGCAACTGCGCCCATCATCGAAATATGTCCACCGCCTGAAACTAGATTCCATGAACGCGCCCCGATTTCTTCTCCTAGTTCAAAGGCTAAATCTTGATATTTTTTATCAATAGTTGGAGAAGATGAGCAATAGACAGAAATTCGCAAGGGCATGGAGATAAGAATAGGCGTTACGCTTGGTCTATGTCGCAGCGGATTGCATCGGGTCACGGACTCGCAACAATTTCTCTCAGCGGAGCCGTTTTGGATACGTGGTTTCCAGAACCGATGTTGGGTAATCTTTCAAACCCAGTTCTTCCATTCCTGTCTGCTCTCGCAGGTGTTGATGAAATCCGTGGTGTAAAGCGAGAAGTAGTTTCTCTTGAAATTGATTTAGATAAAGCACCTGAATCTGTTAGTGATGCCTACCTTCGACTCCACTTGTTATCTCATCGAGTCATCAAGCCTCACGGTGCAAGTGTTGAGGGCATTTTTGCAATTCTAAATAATGTCGTCTGGACTTCTGTTGGGCCATGTCCTGTTGAAAATTTTGAAATTACACGGGCAAAACTTAAACAAAAATATGGTGCGATAACTGTTTTAGCTGTTGATAAATTCCCACGCATGGTTGATTACGTTATTCCATCAGGTGTGCGCATTGCCGATGCCGACCGAGTTCGACTTGGTGCTCACCTATCTACGGGCACAACTGTTATGCACGAAGGATTTGTAAACTTCAATGCCGGGACCCTTGGAACGTCAATGGTTGAAGGGCGTATTTCTGCAGGAGTAGTTATCGGTGACGGAACCGATGTTGGCGGAGGGGCATCAATCATGGGCACTCTTAGCGGTGGTGGAAAAGAAATAATTTCCGTGGGAGAAAAATGTTTATTGGGAGCCAACTCAGGGCTAGGTATTTCACTTGGCAATAACTGCGTGATTGAAGCCGGTACGTATATAACTGCTGCTGCAAAAGTTAGATTACCTGATGGTGAAATAGTTAAAGCCGCTTCTTTATCAGGAGCGAATGATCTTTTGTTTAGGCGCAATTCTCTAGATGGTTGCCTCGAGGCAATCATGAGGAGTGGTTCGTGGGGTGGATTGAATTCGGTTTTACACTCTAATTAAATTAAGTTAAACCAAGCAGAAGGTAATTGTGTTCTGCTTCTAAAAGTTTCTCCACGTAACTTAGTTGTTTTACCATCACTAGATGTCGCAGTGATTGTGGCAACAGTTCCAGTAGAATTTCGAGAGTCAATTGTTAGCGCTACAACATCTGTAATCAAGAATGCTTTTGCAATAATTGCCTGATCTAACACTCGATTCCATGTAAAAAACCGAGGGTTAAGTAGAGGATCTTGGCTATAGGGATCTGCAACGCTTGGAGTAAAACTTCTTTCTTGTCCCCACGCGTTTACACTTGTTTCCGTCTGTCCTCCACTAGATGAGGTAAAAAAAGCAGTAATTGGCACATTGTTTAATGTAATTACCTTTCCTGTAATTTCAGATGTTGAACTTGCTTCAATCGCAGCTCTCCATATTGGTCCATAAATTGGTTCGATTTCTTTTGAATAACCTACAAATGCCTGATCTGAAATATTGTTATAGACATTGCAATCACACGCTCTCTTTGGCACGCCGACTTTACTTAATGCATATGACCGAGACGCTATGCCTTGAGCAATTAAAGCTTGGATTGGCCACGAAGACGGAACTTCGCCGACTCCAAATAAGTACTCATCGTGTATTCGAACAGTATTTGTAATCTCCATTCTGTGGCCAATTGATGGGGCTTTTACAGACTTGACTTGAATTTGCCCGTATCTATATTTAACGCTCTTCGAATTAATCTTTAATGAAACCGTTGATGGAACGCCTTCCAAATAACGTGTGCCTGACCACCGCACACTCCAGGTGGTATTTGTGCCGATTAATTGAGAATTCTTACCTGTAACACTAAATGCGGAAATTTTGGATCCCTGTTGAAGAAATGAAATACCAGATTTTGAAGTAAGGGATGCTGTGGGAATTGCCAGTAGGTCGTCACCAACATCGCCTACATATAAATTAAGGATTGAACCTTGAATTCCAGATTTTAGTGTTGCCTGTGAAAGGTAATGTCCAATATTCACACGAAGGTTCTGATCATCTGCGAGTGAACTTATCTGGGTACCGCCATAATAATATGAAATTATTGAATCTGCTTCTTCTCCAGCCAGGGCCATACCACGTGCACCGATTTGGCTTAAGCCGACTCCATGCCCATAGCCAGTTCCTTGAAAATTAAAAGTTGCTGGAACTTCTGTTGCTTGAGCAGGAGCATTTACAAGTAGAACTGTAAAAAGAACGAAAAAGGTTTTAAAGATCCTCATCAATTACAGAGCTCTTTCCTAAGTGCAAGAAGTCTTGATACGCATCAATAATCTCATTTGGATTTCCGCGATTTACGAGCTCACCTTTGTGCAACCACGCAACATCATTACAAATTTCGCGAAGCGTACCCATTGCATGGCTAACTAAAATAAGTGCACGATCTTCACTTCGCAACTCCTTAATTTTATTGAAGCTCTTCTCTTTGAAGTGCGCATCTCCCGTACTTAGTGCTTCATCAACAATCAAAATATCTGGCTGCACTACTGCTGCGACAGAAAACCCAAGACGGGCATACATTCCAGATGAATATGTACGCATTGGTGCGTCAATTGCGTCTCCTAACTCAGAGAATTCTGCAATTTCATCAAAGTGATCTTCAATTTCTTTTCGAGTCATTCCTGCTGCTAGCCCGCCTAAATGAACATTCGCTCGACCAGACAAAGAAGGATTAAATCCAACTCCTAAGGCTAATAAGGTACTAACGCTTCCGAAAACTTCAATTCGACCAGTTGATGGTGGAATAATTCCAGCAATTGTGCGCATGAGAGATGATTTTCCTGCTCCATTTGTACCAATCACTCCAAGTACTTGGCCGTATGTCACATCTAGATTTACATTATTTAGTGCGTGTACAACACGTGTTTGTTTGGTTCCGCGGCCTAATGACTTAACTCTGGCTTTTAAAGTTGGCTTGCGATGAATTGCAGTTGTATACGTTAGACCTAAGTTTTGTACCGAAACAGCAAGGTCACCAGTTTTATGCTTTGCGTTAGAGGCGGACAGCGAACTCACGCTCCCTAGATAAGAAAAAGTAAGCTCCGAAAAGTAAGACACCTAAAGCCCACGCTAGTGCAGTGAGCATGCTAGATAAATGGGGAGTTTGTGCGTGCACGATGGATAAAGACCAAGATTCTAGAATTGAAAATAGTGGATTGAAATATTCGAACACTCGCAACTTTGGACTGATTGCTGAAGCTTCATAAAGAATCGGAGATAAGTAAAGGAAAGTTCTGGTCAAGTAAGGCAAAAAGCTAGCGATATCTCGGAAATACACATTTATAGTTGAAATAAGAATTGCAACACCCAAAGAAAAAATTAGCGTAATTAGAATTATTGGAATCGCCCACAGCATTTCCCAACCAAATGGCAAGCCAAGTAAGGTGCGCATAATCATGAATACCAGCACGGTTGGAATAAATTTAAAGAACGCAATCACTGTTGCAGATATTGGCAACATCATTCGTGGAAAAGCAGTATTTAGGATTAAGCGTTGCCCAGCCGTTACGGACTTAACTCCTCCGCTTAAACTATTACTGACTAAATAAAAAAGAAACAAGCTTGCGGTTAGATGTCCATAACGAAGCGCGCCACCAGAACCGCCGATAATTACAATCAACAAGAAGTAGACAGCTGAAAGCATTAAGGGGTTGAGAACGAGCCATAGTTGCCCAAAAATTGAATCAAAGTGCTGTTCTCGTAGTTCAGAGCGAGAATACTCAGAAATAAAAGTTCTGCGAGACCATAGTGATCGCCAATACTTACGAAGCGGCGGCAGCCCTGCCCTAAATGGTTCGTATACCTGCAATGGCGCGCTCACGGAGTACAGGCTACATCAGCCTTTACTTTCTTAGTGTTCTGAAGGAGCAAGAGTCTTGGGTGATGTGAGAAATCCAAGGCCCCATGACATCTGCATAGTGAATAAAACGATTGGCAAAAGTATTTTTTCAATAATTCCTTTCCCTATAAACAATGAAGCCACTATCAAGAATATTCCGTAGATTGCTGCAGGAAATATAAACAAGGTATTTACGCTTATCGCCAGAACAATAGAGAGCAAAGCTGCAATCAAAGACAAAGGGGGTGCTAAATATCGATAATTAATTGTTCCCTTGTGTCTGCGCGAGACAACCCTGCGCCATCTTCCGTATTCAAAATACTGTTTAGCTAACTCTCTTACTGTAGAACGTGGACGATAAATAACGTGCAAGCGAGGATCAAAAAATATCTTTCCGCCAATTTTACGTAGTCGAAAATTCAATTCCCAATCTTGTGCCCGAATAAATCTCTCATCGAAGCCGCCAACTGCTAACACCGCAGCGCGAATAAATACTCCAAGATAAACCGTGTCAACGTATCCTGATTCGCCACCTGTATGAAATCTAGATGCTCCAACGCCGACTGGACTACGCATTGCTCTTGCAACAGATTTTTCAAAGATTGAAACTCCTTGAGCGCCCATAACTCCACCAACATTTACCGCGCTGCTAGATTTCAATATTTCGATTGCAAGTGAAATATAATTTGTTTGAATTTCTGCGTGTGCATCTACTCTGACTATTACAGGATTTGTCGATTGTTTGATTGCTAAATTTAACCCTGCTGCAGTTCTGCCGCTCGGGTTTTCTACCAATTGAATTCTTTTGTCAGATAACGCTAACTGTTTTGCAATCTCATTGGTCTTATCTTTCGAGGGCCCCAAAGCCACAATAATTTCTAGCTCCCCGGGATAATCTTGAGAGAGAATGGAATTAACCGCATTTGCTAAATGGAATTCTTCATTCAGGACTGGGAGCACAACAGAAACAGCGGGCAATAGTGATCCCGGTGAGAGAGATAACTCAATTCCTGATGTCGCCATAACCCCTACACGCTATCGTCCAAGTACGCTCTACCCGTGAATACTACGCGAGGAATTCGAACGCTTACCGTTTTATCAATCGGCGTAGTTCTCGTATCTGCATTTTCATGGATAGGCCTTGGTCAGGTCAGTGGCTCAATCAACCGAATCGACGTATTTGGAAAATTAGACTCACGCCCAGAAAAATCTTCAACGGCTCTTAATTATTTACTAGTGGGATCCGACACGCGTGAAGGACTGACAAGAGAGCAGATGAAAATTTTGCGTGTTGGTAACGCTAAAACTGCTGCGGGAGGTCGCTCTGACACAATGTTGCTTGTTCATATCAGCAAGGCTCGTGATAAGGCCGTTATTATTTCATTACCGAGAGATTCACTTGTAACAATCCCGGCTCATCGCAGTTCGGATGGAACAAAAGACATTGTCGCAAGCAAATCAAAAATCAATGCTGCATTTGCTTGGGGTGGAGCACCACTGCTCATTGAAACAATTGAGTTAGCGACCAATTTAAGAATCGATCACTATATTGAAGTTAACTTTGCCGGTTTCGCTGGAATTGTTGATGCACTTGGCGGCATCCAGGTTTGCACTAAAAAAGATATTGATGACCCAAAGAGCCACTTAGTTCTGGCTGCAGGAGTGCACACACTCAATGGTATTGAATCTCTTAAATATGTCCGCACGCGTGACTTTGATGGGCTTGGTGATATTGGGCGTATGCAACGTCAGCAGCAATTTATGAGTTCTATTCTGAGAAAAGCGACAAGCACTGGAGTGCTTCTAAATCCAATTAAACTCGTAAACTTTTTTAATGCAGCGATTGCTACTGTAAAGACGGATGCAGGATTAAACGAATCAGACCTCATTACACTGGCTAAGCAATTACGAAATCTTTCTGCTAGTAAGGTTCGAACGTTAACCGTGCCTCTTGGAAATGCAAATGGTTATGAACCTGGAATCGGTTCAGTTGTAACGTGGGATCCTGTTCTTGCTCCCGAACTTTTCCAGAGAATTCGCGATGACCTACCCGTTGTAGATGAGGTAACTCCCTCACCTAGCGCTTCAAGTACTGAAAAACCAAAGACTACATTGATTGATAAATTCAAGACACGTACCGCTGATGAAAATCCGTGCGGGGAACTGAAATAGAATCACGACTATGACATTGAAACTCTCTGTGGTTGGTTGCGGCTATTTGGGCGCTACTCATGCCGCATGCATGTCTTCTCTAGGTTTTGAAGTTATAGGCGTGGACACTGATGCTGAAAAAATTGCACTTTTGTCTAAAGGTGAACTTCCTTTTTATGAACCTGGACTGGACACGTTACTGGCTAGCGAAATTAAAACTGGTCGTCTCACTTTTAGTACAGATTTCTCTTCGATCGCAGATGCCGATATTCATTTCATTTGCGTTGGAACACCGCAGATTAAAGGTGGACTTGCTGCGGATCTGACCTATGTTAAATCTGCTGTTGAAGCAATCGCTCCTTACTTAAAAAATGGTTCCCTTGTCGTAGGCAAATCAACCGTTCCGGTTGGTACAGCCCAAGGCTTGCGGGAATTATTAGCAAAAAGTGCTCCACAAGCAGACTTAGCTTGGAATCCAGAATTTTTACGTGAAGGTTTCGCCGTTGAAGACACATTAACGCCAAATCGTCTAGTTGTGGGAGTCGCAAACGACCGTGCAGAAGAAATACTTAAAGAGGTTTATAAGCCAATCATTGATTTAGGTACTCCATGGATCAGAGCCGATCTTGCAACTTCAGAATTAGTAAAAGTAGCTGCCAACTCTTTCCTCGCAACTAAAATTTCTTTCATTAATGCAATGGCTGAAATATGCGAGGCCGCTGGGGGCGACGTTACGGTACTGGCTAAAGCAATCGGTTATGACCCACGAATCGGAAATCGTTTTCTTCAAGCCGGAATCGGATTTGGTGGCGGTTGTCTTCCAAAAGATATTCGTGCATTTATGGCGCGAGCTGAAGAGTTAGGTGCTAAACAAGCTCTCGAATTCTTACGCGAAATTGACGCCATTAATTTACGGGCACGTCAACGCGTCATAGATGTTGTTCGTGCCGAACTAACTGATGACCTCACTACGTACAAAATTGCTGTGCTTGGTGCTGCATTCAAACCCGACAGCGATGATGTTCGAGATTCTCCTGCATTAGACATCGCAGCACAATTACAAGCAGCGGGCGCTTCCGTTGTAGTTCACGATCCTAAAGCCATTGAAAATGCTCGTAAGCGATTCCCAAAATTGGGTTTTGCAGCGAGCGTCCAAGAGTGTGTAAAAGATTCAGATTTAATTTTGCACCTAACAGAATGGCGCGAATATAGAGATTTAGATCCAAAGGACTTAGCATCACTTGTTAAGAAAAAAATAGTTATAGATGGCAGAAATGCTCTCGATCGCGACAAATGGCGTGCTGCAGGTTGGCAATTCCATGCTTTAGGGCGTTCCAATTAACACCCAAGAAGAAATCGAAAAAGTTCTACAGTTGAAAACGTGGGCAATTCTTGGTCTAAGCAATAATCCTGATCGAGCAGCCTTTGCGGTAGCAGCGCTACTAAAGCAAAAAGGTCACACAATAATTCCTGTACATCCAAAAGCCGAAACGGTTCATGGGGAAAAAGGTTACGCCGCTCTTGAGGAAATTCCACATGAGGTAGACGTTGTGGATTTCTTTATAAATTCAGAGTTAGTCGGTAGAAACGTCGATCGCGCAATTGCCATTGGAGCCAAAGCCATCTGGTTGCAGCTGGACGTAATTGATCAGATATCAGTTGATAGAGCCGAGGCAGCTGGGCTAGTCGCAATCATGGATAGATGCCCTGCTATTGAATACAACAAACGTTAATTAAAAACCAGTTTTCTGATTTCGTCGAATTTGTAGACTAGCGCCTTTTTCTTTGGCCGCTTCGTTGAGTGCTTTGAGTTCTGAAGCAACTTTTTGCGAAATTGATTCATCGCTAATTCCTAATATTCTTGCGGCAAGTATCGCTGCATTTGCCGCGTTATCAATTGACACAGTTGCAACTGGAATTCCAGCAGGCATTTGAACTATAGATAGAAGTGAATCCATTCCATCTAAATTCTTAAGGGATATCGGAACGCCAATAACTGGCAATGTGGTCAAGGATGCAACCATTCCTGGTAAATGTGCTGCGCCACCGGCGCCAGCAATAATGACTTTATATCCAGCAGATTGCGCACCCTTAGCAAAATCAACCATTTCGGTAGGCATTCGATGTGCAGATAAAACTTCTGCTGAGTATTTAATTGAGAATTTTTCTAGAGTTTTGGCTGCTTCTTCCATAATCGGCCAATCGGAGTCTGAACCCATGATGATTGCAACATCACTCATCAATTTCTCCGCTCATGTAATCAACCGCGTGCTCTATCTCGGTTCGTAATTCTACGAGATCTTTTCCCATAATGTTAACGTGGCCAATTTTGCGCCCAGGTCGGACTTCTTTTGCGTACATATGAAATTTGAGCGATGGATTCCTCGCCATGAGATGTAAATATGGTCGATACATATCTGTTTCATTCTTACCCAAAACATTCCCCATAACTGCAAAATTATCAGTCATAGCTGGGTCCCCGAGTGGAAGATCAAGAATTGCACGAAGATGTTGTTCGAATTGGCTAGTTATTGATCCTTCAATTGTCCAGTGTCCTGAATTATGAGGACGCATTGCAAGTTCATTAATAAATAACTCATTACCTTTAACAAACATTTCTACTGCCATAACTCCAACCAATTTCACTTCTGCAGCGATATCCAGAGCAATTTTTTGTGCTTTTTCTCGGAGATCGTTGTGCATCTGTGGAACAGGTGTAATTGTCATAGTACAAATTCCATCGCTTTGAATAGTTTGAGTGGGTGACCATGAGGTTGCTTGAGCATGTGGCGACCTGGCAACCATAACTGCAATTTCGTAATCAAAATCAATGAGCTCTTCAATAAGAAGTTTCGGATTATCCTTCAACAAAGTGTCTAGTTCCTCTTGCGAATTAACTCTCCAGACTCCGCGGCCGTCATAGCCACCTGAGATTGATTTTGCTATGACCGGATATTCCGTAATTCCAGAGCTTATGGAAACGACTTGGCTCCAGGGTGAATTAAAGTGTGAGAGTTTCTTTCGCATCGCTTCTTTATCCTGTGAATAAATAAAGGAATCCGACGTAGGGCGCACTGTGACTCCGGCGGTTTCTAGCGCCTTAATAACGCTCAGTGGAATAAGTTCGTGTTCGAAAGTAACAACATCACACAATTCTGCAAACTTTTTTACTGCTTCAATATCTGTGTAATCCCCGATGATGCATGGAGTAATTTGAGCAGCGCTATCACTGGCCCTTGATGCAAATGGCAATAGTTTGATTCCAAGCGCCGTTGCTGGAGCAATCATCATCCGTGCGAGTTGTCCCGCACCGATAACTCCTACAACTGGGAATTCAGATTTCACAGCACTCATCTTAGATGAAGCACATCTCCTGAATTCACGAGCACTCCGTCACTAAGTATGAGTTCCCCCAGTGCAGAGATTCCTGTTGCCATAGCGGTCACTGTTTCTCCCAATGGTGAAATTATCTGGATGTCTCGGTGAAGTGATGAGCATCTTTCTTGATAGGTTGAAATAAAGGGAGCACTACCCTGCTTTTGCCAGATTTGAAAATTCTTTTCAAAATTCTGAAGAATTCCTTTTAGGATTTCATTTCTGTCGAGCTGCGAAAAGTTCTCAAGCAATAATGATGTAGCCGACGCAACCGGAAGTTCTGCTTGTTGCATAGAAACATTTAATCCCACACCAACTATAATTCCGGCATCAACTGACTGACACAACAGCCCTGCAATTTTTTTATCATTGATTAAAATGTCATTTGGCCACTTAACATTAAACTTCACGCCAGCATCAAATTCGGCGAGCGCATCTGTGATTGCGAGTGCTGTGAGGAGCGCTATGAAATTCCACTCGCTGCGAGGGCGTGATACTTTTTTATAAAATGAAAACAAAAGAGCTGAAGATGGCGACGCAATAAACTCACGATCTAGTCGTCCTCTGCCCGCACGTTGATAATTTGCAACCAATACATCGCCATCGTGTGCGATACCTGCATGGATACTCTCTGCCAAATCAAGTTGCGTTGATCCAGTGACATCAACCACGCTTACTCGCCAGTAAGGAGAAAGTTCTGCGTGCAGTTCTGATTCGCGTAGTCCCGCACGATGCAATTCATTGCCCACGACTAGTACCGTAGGGGTATGGACCGTGATCTGCATACAACTGCTGGAAAAATTCAGGATCTTCGTGAACGTTTAAATGAAGCTGTTCATTCTGGCTCCGCTAGAGCAATTGAAAAGCAGCACGCTAAAGGAAAGATGACAGCGCGCGAGCGAATCGAAAAGCTCGTGGATTTAGGGTCATTTACTGAACTCGATGAATTTGCACGTCATCGTTCCACAAATTTTGGAATGCAGGAAAATCGTCCATATGGGGATGGCGTCGTCATTGGTTTTGCGACAGTTGATGCTCGTTCCATTGCACTTTTTTCTCAAGACTTTACAGTGATGGGTGGAAGTCTGGGAGAAGTTTTTGCTGAGAAGATGGTGAAGATTGCAGAGTTCGCATTAAAGAATGGAATTCCTCTCATTGGAATTAGTGATTCCGGCGGCGCGCGCATTCAAGAAGGAGTTGCCTCCCTTAGTGGTTATGGACGAATATTTAGATTAAATACTCGATCCTCTGGAGTCATTCCACAGATTTCACTCATTTTGGGACCATGCGCGGGCGGTGCCGCGTACTCACCTGCGCTAACGGATTTCACTGTCATGGTCAATGAAACCTCGCATATGTTTATTACTGGCCCAGAAGTAATTAAGACGGTCACTGGTGAAGATGTCGGTATGGAAGAACTAGGCGGTGCACATACGCATAACACGAGAAGTGGTAATGCACACTACTTAGCTCAAAGTGAAGATGACGCAATTGATTATGTAAAAGCGTTACTTTCGTATCTTCCAAGTAACAATATGGATGGCGCCCCTCACTTACCACCAACTGAAACTTTAGATAAAAAATCTTCAGATCTGGCATTGGATGCACTTATTCCAGATAGCCCCAACCAACCATATGACATGAAGACTCTGGTTACTTCGATTCTGGATGAATCCGAATTTCTTGAAGTTCACGCACTGTTTGCTCCAAATATCATTGTTGGATTCGGGCGAATCGAAGGTGAGTCCGTAGGCATCATTGCTAACCAACCAAATCAATTAGCAGGAACATTAGATATCGATTCAAGTGAAAAAGCGGCGCGATTCGTACGTTTCTGCGACGCCTTCAATATTCCAATTTTGACCTTGGTAGACGTGCCCGGCTTCTTGCCAGGTATAGAACAAGAGTGGAACGGAATCATTAGGCGCGGTGCCAAACTTTTGTATGCATATGCAGAAGCTTCTGTACCAATGGTTACTTTAATTACTAGAAAGGCATATGGCGGCGCTTACATCGTTATGGGTTCAAAATATATTGGAGCTGATATTAATTTAGCCTGGCCAACAGCTGAAATTGCCGTTATGGGTGCTCAGGGTGCGGTAAATATTTTGTACAGAAGTGAAATCAGCGAAGCAAAGGATCCTGAAATGGCGCGAGCTGCGCTGATCACTGAGTATAACGAGACACTAGCTAATCCATATCTTGCCGCAGAACGTGGATTTATTGATGCAGTTATCGAACCAAATCAAAGTCGTGAATATATTACAAAAGCCTTTAGAACTCTCAAAACAAAGAGAGACGCATTACCTCCGCGTAAACATGGAAATATTCCGCTATGAGCCCAAACAAAGTGAAATATGACATCATGCTTGGACATCCAACATTAGAAGAATTGGCCGCAATTGAATTCGCCATGTCACACCACAAACACGAAGTACTGAAGCCAGTTGTTAAACGAAGTGTTTGGGCAAAACCTATACTGCGCTCCGCGCTACCACAGCACATTAAATTTGGGTCAGGACGAAACAACTAAATGCCAACGCTTGTACTTGCTTCACAATCTGCTTCTAGGCGCCGACTATTAGAATCGGCTGGCCTTAAGCCCACAATTCTGGTTAGTAATGTAGATGAAGAAACTGATTTTTTTAATTCCATGACTCCAGAAGACATGGTCATTGCCTTAGCGATTACAAAGGCTCATACGGTTCGCGAGCAAATTGACTACCCTGCAATTATTATTGGGTGTGACTCCACATTTGAATTTGAAGGTCAGTCACTTGGTAAGCCCGGTACCGCACACGTTGCTAAAGAACGAGCACAACGGGTGCGTGGAAAATCTGGCTATCTTCATACGGGTCATTGCGTGATTGATACGCAGCAGGAACGCGAAATAAGTGATCGAATTACAACCAAAGTTACATTCACGGATATGTCTGATGATGAAATTGATGATTACATCGAATCTGGCGAACCTCTGCACGTCGCGGGCGGTTTTACACTCGACGGATTTAGTTCTCCATTTATTCCCTCAATCGAAGGTGACTACACAAACGTGGTCGGCATCTCAATGCCGTTTTTGCGAAGTGCAATGATTCAATTGGGATACAACTGGCCAGAAGTGAAGTTGATGAAATGAAACGTGTACTCATAGCCAATCGCGGCGAGATTGCCGTTCGCGTAATCAGAGCCTGCCAAGATCACGGTCTTGAAAGTGTTGCGATTTATTCTGACGAAGATCGAAATTCAATACACGCACAAATGGCAACACATGCGTATGCACTCGGTGGCACATCTGCGGTTTCAACCTATTTGAATATTCCAAGAATTATTGAAGTTGCAAAAGAATCTGGGGCTGATGCGGTTCATCCCGGATATGGTTTCTTATCTGAAAATGCCCTGTTTGCTCAGAGTGTTATTGATGCCGGATTAACTTGGATAGGTCCGCCACCTTCAGCAATCAAAGCTCTTGGAGATAAAGTTTCAGCACGTAAAATTGCTGCCAAAGCTGGGGCTCCACTTGTTGCTGGAACAGCAGATCCCGTCGCAAACGCTGAAGAGATTATTGCTTTTGCCAAAGAACATGGGTTACCTGTTGCCATTAAAGCTGCACATGGTGGCGGAGGCCGTGGATTAAAAATTGCGCACACACTAGATGAAATTCCTGAGGCCTTTGCGTCCGCGGTCCGCGAAGCTATTGCAGGTTTTGGTCGCGGAGAATGTTTTGTGGAGCGTTACTTAGATAAACCGCGTCACGTAGAAACACAAGTATTAGTAGATAAGAGTGGACATGCTGTAGTTGTCAGCACTAGAGATTGTTCATTGCAGCGACGTCATCAAAAACTTGTTGAAGAAGCTCCTGCGCCATTTTTGAGTGAAAAGTTAATAGAAGAGCTCTACCGATCAAGTAAAGCAATCATGAAAGAAGCGGGTTACATCGGAGCTGGTACGTGCGAATTTCTAATTGGTGCAGATGGAACAATTTCCTTCCTAGAAGTTAATACACGTCTTCAGGTAGAGCATCCTGTCAGCGAAGAAGTAACTGGAATCGACCTAGTTCGCCAACAATTTAGAATCGCAATGGGTGAAGATCTAGGTTTTGATGATCCACAAATTCGTGCACACTCATTTGAATTTCGCATTAACGGCGAAGATCCTGGGCGTTCATTCTTGCCAGCTCCAGGTCGAATTACGAAATGGCACATACCCACTGGTCCTGGTGTGCGAGTTGATGCAGGCTTTAGAAATGGGGACACAATCGGTGGAAACTTCGATTCACTCTTAGCAAAGTTGATTGTGACAGGTGCTACGCGAGAAGAAGCAGTTCAGCGGTCTCGACGTGCGTTATCAGAATTTGATATCGGTGGGCTAGCAACAGCTCTTCCATTTCATCGAGCCATTATGGAAGATCCTGCTTTTACTGAAAATTTTAGTATTTATACAAGTTACATCGAAAATGAGTTTAAAAATGACATTCCGCCATTTGAACAATCAGCACTTAATTCTCAAACACATGCGGCTGCGGAACATTTAGTTACTGAAATTAATGGAAAACGTTTTGAGATATTTGTCCATGCTCCTGAACCTGTACATAAACGTCACCGAGCAAAGGAAGGTGCAAGTGGTGCATCTACTGGGACTGCACTCACTAGTCCGATGCAAGGCACTGTCGTGAAAGTAGCAGTTGAAGAAGGCCAAAAGGTTGTGGCTGGTGAATTGATATTCGTTGTTGAGGCAATGAAAATGGAACAGCCATTAAACGCGCATCGAGATGGAATTATCACCAATCTGAGTGCGATTATTGGTGAAACTGTTTCAAGTGGCAGCACACTTTGTGACATTATTGACGCATGACAAGTGATCAATTGCTTTATAGCGATCCGCTAAAAGCGGCAGAACAGGCTGCATCTGAAATAGCTAAACGAACAGGTGTGCTCTCCCACGACATTGCACTAGTTATGGGATCAGGTTGGGTTGATGCTGTTTCAGTGCTGGGCTCACCAGATTTTGAATGTGACGCGGAAGAAATTACAGGCTTTCTGCCGCCTGCTGTTGTTGGTCATTCTGGAAAAATTCGTTCGTACTCAATTAAAAGTGGAGATAAAATTCTGCGTGCGCTTGTATTTCTTGGTAGAACTCATTTATATGAAGGCAAGGGAATCGAGCCAGTAGTTCACGGTGTTAGAACTGCAGTCAAGGCTGGTTGTAAAGTTGTAATTCTTACAAATGCGTGTGGCGGTATAAACACTAGTTACTCAGTTGGCCAACCTGTACTAATTCGAGACCATATTTCACTAACTGCTACGTCTCCCTTAATTGGTGCTCACTTTGTTGATCTTACAGATTTGTATAGTAAGCGCATTCGAACAATTGTAAAAGCCGCAGATAATTCTTTAGCCGAGGGCGTTTATGTTCATTGGCGTGGTCCAACGTATGAAACTCCTGCTGAAATATTAATGATGCGAGCTATGGGCGCCGATCTTGTTGGAATGTCCACTGTTCCGGAAGCAATTGCCGCTCATGCTCTCGGAGCTGAGGTACTTGGTATTTCATTAGTAACAAATGCAGCAGCAGGTGTTACAGGTGAAAAACTTAATCATGAAGAAGTCATAGCTGCCGGAAAAGCTGCCGCAACTCGCATGGGAACCCTTCTCAAGGAAGTAATACCGAAGTTACTCTAGGTTTATGGATTCAGAACTATTAGCTGAGATAAGTGCATGGATTGAAGATGATCCGGATCCTGTAACTGCAACTCAATTAAATAAACTCCTTGAACTAGGAGATGAAAAAACTCTTAAAAAATATTTCTCAGGTTTCTTGCAATTTGGTACCGCAGGCCTGCGCGGCCCTCTAGGTCCAGGTCCTTCATGTATGAATCAAGCTGTAGTCGGACGAACCGCAGCCGGAATTGTGCAATATATGAAAGCCCGATCACTTACTTCTGTTGTTATTGGAAGAGATGCCAGGCATGGGTCTGATGTCTTTGAGGAATTAAGCGCTCAAATTTTTGCGGGTGCAGGTTTTACGGTTTCTGTGTTGCCACGGCCTTTACCCACGCCAGTTTTAGCATTTGCTGTCAATGAATTAAGTGCTGACGTAGGAATTATGGTCACGGCTAGCCATAACCCAGGAAGTGATAATGGCTACAAAGTTTACTTAGGTGGCACCGTCGATGGAGTTAACTATCGTGGATCGCAAATCATCTCTCCTGCCGACAAGGAAATATCTGCCGAGATTGAGAAAATTAAAAGTTTGAAAACAATTCCACACTCAGACAAGTGGGAAATTCTTGGCGAAGATATTGTAGAAAAATACATCGATCGAACTAAAGTATTAGCACCACGTCCTGGTGAATTGAAAATTGTTTATACGGCGATGCACGGAGTTGGGACAAAAACATTGCAACGCGTTTTTCACCGCGCTGGTTTTCCTTCATTAATTCTCGTACAGGCACAAGCACAACCTGATCCCGATTTTCCAACACTTGCATTCCCAAATCCTGAAGAAGTCGGTGCACTTAATCTTGCCTTTGAGACTGCGACAACATTCGATGCGGACCTAGTGATTGCAAATGATCCAGACGCAGATCGATGTTCTATTGCGATAAAAGGTCGCGACTTAGTTTGGAGAGCACTTAGGGGCGATGAAATTGGTGCGCTACTGGGCGAATCAATTGCGCGAAACTCTAAATCAGGAACTCTAGCCAATTCAATAGTCTCTTCTTCAATTCTCTCCAAAATTGCAACACGCTATGGATTAGATTTTCAGGAAACTTTGACAGGCTTTAAATACATAGCAAAAATTCCTCATCTTATATTCGGGTATGAAGAGGCAATTGGATTCTGTGTTGATGCAAATTCGGTTAACGATAAAGATGGAATATCTGCCGCCCTGTTTGTAGCGCAAATTGCAACAGACTTACGCGCACAAGGTAAAACTCTCTTAGATTTCTTGGATGAAATTTGGGAAATATATGGTTTTCATGGGACAGAACAAATCTCTATACGGGTGACGGATTTAACATCTATTTCACGAATTATGAACAAGCTGAGAGAAAATCCTCTCACTGAAATATCAGGATTTAAAGTTTTGGAATCAGATGACTTAGCTAATTCGCGTAATTCTTTACCTCCAACAGATGGTCTGCGCTACATTCTTGAAAACAATATTCGAATTATCATTCGCCCAAGTGGCACTGAGCCAAAAATCAAGTGCTACGTTGAAATTGTTGCTGCGGATAAAGCCATAGCACTTTCGTTACTTGAACAATTGCGCCCGTCGCTTACAGAATTACTAAGCTAAAATCTGAGAATTCGACAAATTCAAGAGTTTTTACTCTGCAGCGACTGTTGCGTATCCAGGTTTAATTATTTTTTCAATTATTTCTAATCGCTCTGGATATGGAATAAACGCACTTTTCATGCCATTTATGGTGACTCTTTGCAGATCTGCTAAATCCCAATTAAATGCACGTACAACTTCTGACATTTCATGAGACATTGATGTTTGGCTCATTAATCTGTTATCAGTATTAAGAGTTACTCGAAAACGTAGCTTGGCCAAAATTCCTATTGGATGTTGCTCAATATTTTTTGCTGCGCCAGTTTGTAAATTAGATGTTGGACAGAGTTCAAGAGGAATTCTTCTGTCCCGTACATATGATGCTAGTTGACCTAATTTTGGTTGAGCACCGCTTACATCAATGTCATCAATAATTCGTACACCGTGGCCTAAACGTTCTGCACCACATAATTGAATTGCTTCCCAAATTGAAGGTAATCCATAAGCTTCACCCGCATGAATTGTGAAGTGTGCGTCTTCTCGTCGCAGATATTCAAAAGTTTCTTGTTGATTTGAAGGTGGGAAGCCATCTTCTGGGCCTGCAATATCAAATCCCACTACGCCTTTGTCACGATACTTCACCACTAATTCGGCAATTGCTTGTGAATTGTTATCTTGTCTCATGCCGCACAAAATTGATGTCACATTAATGGAAAGTCCCTCTTGACGTGCCAATTCTTCACCTTCACGATAGCCATCTAAGGTTGCTTGAACTACTTGATCAAGTGAGAGTCCTTGTTCAGTGAAAAGTTCTGGTGCACCCCGTACTTCGGCATAAACAACACCGTCACGAGCAAGATCGAGAGCGCATTCACGTGCAACTTGCGCGATATTTTCAGAAGTTTGCATGACTGCAATCGTGTGTTTGAATGTTTCGAGATAACGCACGAGTGATCCAGAATCGCATGATTCACGGAACCAATTTCCTAATTTTTCGGCGTCATCAGTAGGTAGAGCTGTGTATCCAATTCTTTTTGCGATATCGATTATTGTTTGCGGCCGTAATCCACCATCTAGATGATCATGAAGCAAAACTTTTGGAACGCGCTTTATTTGATCCAAGCTTGGAATGCTTTGCATGCTCATAACTTCACCTATTTCAAGAATTTAGCGGCTTAACGTACTAAACCTAAGTTGGAGTAAGTTTTTGCGAGAGTCTTAGATGAGACATCGTGGGCCTTCGCCGCACCGGCAGATAGCATGGTGAGCAGATGTGCTTCATCGGCGAGCAACTCAAGGGTTTTTTCGCGAATAGGTTTGAGGTACTCCACGACTACGTCTGCTACTTCACCTTTGAGGTCCCCATATCCTTTGCCTGAAAAATGATTTTCTAGATCAGTGATTTTTTGCCCAGATAATGCGCTATGAATTGTTAGAAGATTACTTACGCCAGGCTTTTCTTTTTCATCAAATTTTATCTCACGCCCAGCATCGGTAACTGCTGACTTAATTTTCTTTGCATTTACATCTGGAGAATCAAGAATTTCAATTAGTCCTGCTACGGAATCTGCAGATTTACTCATCTTCGCAGTAGGATTTTGCAAATCATAAATCTTGGCTCCTTGTTTAAGGATGAATCCCGAAGGAATATTAAAAGTTACTCCGTAACGTGTGTTAAATCGTTCGGCAAGGTCTCTTGTAAGTTCAATATGTTGACGTTGATCTTCCCCCACCGGAACTAAATCAGCTTGATAAAGCAAAATATCTGCAGCCATCAACATTGGATAAGTGAAAACTCCAACTTTTGTTGAATCAGAACCACCTTTTGCGGCACGATCCTTAAATTGAGTCATGCGACTTGCTTCGCCGAATCCTGTTATACACTCCATGACCCAAGCCAATTGATTGTGCTCTGGAACTTGCGACTGAACGAAGAGTGTGGATTTTTCAGGTGAAATTCCAAGTGCTAGTAGCTGAGCCGCAGAACCTAAAGTTCTCTTTCGCATCAACGCAGGATCTGTTTCGACAGTTAAGGCGTGCAGATCAACAATGCAATAAAAAGCATCGTGGCCATCTTGTAATTCGACCCATTGCTTAACGGCGCCGAGATAATTTCCAAGATGAAAGGAGTCACTTGTTGGCTGAATGCCTGATAAAACTCGCTTTACGCTCATAGCGTTAATTCTCCCACGAGTTAGGTGTTTCTAGAGAGCAATAGCTGGCCTGCTCGCTTTCCTTCTAGCGTCAAGACTGTAATTTTCAATCCATTAATGCTGACTACATCGTTTAGTGCAGGGATTCGGCCAAGAACATGCATAACAAATCCACTCGCAGTTTCATATGGACCTTCTGGAATTTCTAGTCCAGTTTGTTCACGTAAGTCCTCGATTGAAATAAGACCATCAACTTCGAAATCTCCAGTGTGTGATTCGATCTGAACTTCCATATCATCGGAGTCATACTCGTCGCGAATATCTCCAACAAGGCATTCAACTAAATCTTCCATGGTAATAATTCCGTCGGTTCCACCGTATTCATCCAGAACAATTGCAAGGTGTTGTCTTTGATTACGCATTTCAGTTAATGCAGGAAGAACACCTTTCGTGCCCGGCAAGAACATAATATTTCTGACTAACTCTTGTACTTTCCCGCCGGTTGATACCAAAGAAGTATCGAGCAAATCACGCACGTGAATAAATCCAATTACTTCATCCGTAGAGCCACGGACAACTGGGTAGCGAGAGTGTGCTTTATCAACTGCGAGCGCAATTGCTTTAGAAATAGTCAGGGATGCATCCATGAAATCGACTTCCGTGCGGGGCACCATGAGTTCATGGATTTGTCGTTCGGAAGCGTTAAATACTTCTTCAACGATGTCACGTTCTTCATCAGTTAAAGCAGCATGGCCTGCAACTAAATCCAATAGTTCCTCTTCAGACATCGCACTACGTTGTTCTTTGGGATCTACGCCGAAAATACGAACAACTAAATCTGTTGAATGAGATAACAACCAAATTATTGGTCGAAATAGCGTCGCGACGGTATCAATAATTGGTGCAGATGCAAGTGAAATTTGTTCGGTACGAAATAAAGCCAAACGTTTCGGAACAAGTTCACCGAAAACCAAGGAGAAATATGCGATTACCAGCGTCACTCCGATGAGGGAAGAAACTGAACTCCACGTATTGCTAATACCTATTCCTTCTAGCCATGGAATTACATAATCACCAAGTTTTTCTGCCCCTAACGCTGCAGATAAAAATCCACAGACTGTTACGCCGACTTGTGCGGCAGCAAGAAATCGATTTGGATTTTGTGCCAGTAATGCGACCCGTTTACCCCGTTTACCCTTTGTTGCTAATTGGCGAACTTGGCTTTCGCGAAGGGAAATCAAAGCAATTTCGGCCGCCACAAAGAGTGCACCCAAAAGAATAAGACCAGCAACAGTGGCTAAAGCGCCGATTAGTCCGCCGAACGAGTGGGGCTCCATAAGGGTCTAACTCTACAGGAGTGCGCTTTGTTCATCTCCGCTAAACTTAGGTGCGTTGAGTCCATCCGGGCTCATCACCTTCATCCTCGGACCGTCGGGCACGTACCTGCCCGGAGAAGGAGAAATTTCTCATGGCTACTGTTGTATTTGAAAATGCTTCACGTATTTATCCGGGTTCAACAACACCGGCAGTTAACAAGCTAAATCTTGAAGTTAAAGATGGCGAGTTCTTGGTTCTGGTTGGACCTTCGGGGTGCGGTAAATCAACTTCACTTCGAATGCTTGCAGGATTAGAAGAAGTTGATAGCGGACGAATTCTAATTGGTGACAAAGATGTCACAAATGTTGCACCAAAAGATCGTGATATTGCAATGGTTTTTCAATCGTATGCTTTGTATCCACACATGAGTGTTGCTGAAAATATGGGCTTTGCACTCAAGATTGCAGGAATTGCTAAAGAAGAGCGCGACCGCAGAGTTCTCGAGGCGGCAAAATTACTCGACCTTGAAGCCTACTTAGATCGCAAACCAAAGGCGCTTTCTGGTGGACAGCGTCAACGAGTTGCAATGGGTCGTGCCATTGTTCGTGAACCACAAGTATTTTTAATGGACGAACCACTTTCGAACTTGGATGCAAAGTTGCGAGTAGCAACTCGCACTCAGATCGCCGCGCTGCAACGTCGATTAGGGATTACTACTGTCTACGTCACCCATGATCAAGTAGAAGCAATGACTATGGGTGATCGCGTGGCTGTGCTGAAGGATGGAGTACTTCAGCAAGTAGATACACCTCGGAATTTGTATGACAAACCAGCAAACGCTTTCGTTGCTGGATTTATAGGCTCACCAGCTATGAATTTGCTTAGAACTTCAGTTAGTGATGGCAGAGCAACTCTTGGAAAACTATCGATTGATGTGCCTGCTTCTGCGGGATCTTCGGTCACCATCGGAATTCGTCCAGAAGGATTAATTGCATCCTCTGATGGTTTTGCAGTAAAAGTGGAAGTTGTGGAAGAACTCGGTTCAGATGCATTTGTTTACGGTCAACCAGTGGATCCAAATATTTCCTTCGCACACGATTCAACAGACACAGAAAATAGTGGACAAATAATTGTTCGTTGGGATCCAAAAAATCCGCCAAAACCTGGAGACACAATTACTGTCGGCGCAGAATCTTCATCAATACATTTATTTAATACACAATCAGGCGAACGCCTGAACTAAGCCAATCTCTTCACCACTTATATAAGTATGTGGTGAATTCTCTAGTCCTTTAAGGACATGCACCTTTGCGCGGCCTTGCACTTGCCAAGTATCAGTAAGTACAAGTGCTGTGTCTTCATCAATTCCAAGCAAGTACGCACCTTCGTCGCTTCTAAGTGCAATCGATGCAATTCGATCTGGAACCCATCCCAGGAATTTGTCGTAATGTGGAATTACCTCAATATTAGATATTAGCCCAAGTCCGCTTTGAACGTGAGATTTTCTAATGCCTACAATTTTTGAACCAAAGGCCATCGCACCGGCCGAACATCCCGCAAGTGAGGTTCCTGAATTAAATTCACTTTTAATTTTTTCCCATAGCGGAGTTTGGTTAAATACTTCGGTAATGTAACCAGGATCGCCACCTGAAAAATAAATTAAACCAGCGTTAGAAATTTCAGATATGTACTCTTCATTAAAAGCATCTTCTCTTTTCAATATCGGAAGAAAACGACATTGGGTTTCAATTCGTTTAGCTTGCGCTGCTCCACGTTCTTTCCAAAATTCAATTCGATCTGCACTTTCGAGGCCGGCACCTGTTGGGATTTGTATATACGTGTTGGACTTTCCCTTAGAAATAGCGCGTTGCAAGAGATCAGATTCAATCTCTTGCATCTGGGGTAAGTACTCACCTGAGCCAACAAGTGCTAGAGCACCCCGCTCAGATTTCATAAAGATTAAGCCATAGCCTTCTTGAGGTTTTCATCAATTGAATTGAGGAACTCCTGCGTGGTTTGCCATGGAGCTTCCTTGGAAATCAATAAAGATAAGTCTTTTGTCATTTTCCCTTGCTCAACAGTTTGCACGCACACGCGTTCAAGGGTTTCACAGAATTGCGCTAATTCTTTGTTGTTATCTAACTTTGCTCGGTGAGCAAGACCGCGAGTCCAAGCAAATATTGACGCAATTGGATTTGTAGAAGTTGCTTTTCCTGCTTGATGATCGCGATAGTGACGTGTAACAGTTCCATGAGCAGCTTCTGATTCAACAATCTTGCCATCTGGTGTCATCAACACTGATGTCATTAAACCAAGTGAGCCATAGCCTTGGGCAACGGTGTCTGACTGAACATCTCCGTCATAGTTTTTACAAGCCCATACATAACCACCCTCCATTCGAAGTGACATTGCCACCATGTCATCAATTAGGCGGTGTTCATACCAAATTCCTGCAGTATCAAATGCTGACTTAAATTCAGCTTGGTAAATCTCTTCGAAAATATCTTTAAAGCGTCCATCGTATGCCTTAAGAATTGTGTTCTTAGTTGAAAGATAAACTGGGTATTTTCGATTCAAACCGTAATTCAGTGATGCTCGAGCAAAGTCACGAATTGAATCGTCAAGGTTGTACATACCCATGGCAACACCAGCGGCAGGGAAATCAAACACATTAAATTCCATGGGCGCCGAGCCATCTTCTGGAACAAATGAAAGAGTGAGTTTTCCCGGTCCTGGAACTTTAAAATCTGTCGCTTTATATTGATCACCAAATGCATGACGACCTATAACGATTGGCTTAGTCCAGTGAGGAACCAACCGGGGAACGTTACTGATAATGATTGGTTCGCGGAAAATTACGCCACCTAAAATATTGCGGATTGTTCCATTCGGAGATTTCCACATTTTTTTAAGACCGAATTCTTCTACACGTGCTTCATCCGGCGTGATGGTTGCACATTTAATTCCGACTCCGTGCTTTTGAATTGCTCGAGCGGAGTCAATAGTTACTTGATCATCTGTTGCATCGCGGTTTTCCATGCCTAGATCGTAATATTCAAGATTTACATCTAAATAAGGAAGGATCAAAGAATCTTTGATGAACTGCCAAATGATACGAGTCATTTCATCGCCATCTAACTCAACGACAGTTCCTTCAACTTTGATCTTGGACATGCTCTGCGCTCCCCTTAGAGTGTTTGTACGTCTGCTTGTTTTGCACGAACTGCTTCGGCTGCAACTTTTAATGCTGCTAATTCGCTATCAGTTAGTTTAGTTTCTACAACTTTTTTGATGCCGTCACGGCCAATCTGTGCTTCAACTCCGAGATAGACGCCAGATATTCCGTACTCTCCATCAACCCATGCGCACACTGGCATAGTTGCACCAGAATCTTCGATTACAGCTTTTGCCATGCGCGCTGCAGCAGCTGATGGTGCGTAATAAGCAGAACCTGTTTTGAGTAGTGCAACAACTTCTGCGCCACCATTTCTAGTGCGATCCACTAGTTCATCAATTTCTGCTTGCGATAATTTTTCACTTAAGGCAATGCCGCCAACTGTGCATCGACTTGGCACAGGGACCATTGTTTCGCCATGCGAACCAAGAGTTAATGTCTTAACGGATGAGACAGGAACATTTAGTTTTTCAGCAACAAAATCTGTAAAGCGCGCAGTATCGAGCATGCCTGCTTGACCCATTACGCGGTTATAAGGAAATGCTGTAGCAATTTGAGTTAACGCTGTCATTTCATCGAGTGGATTTGAAACCACGATAATGACCGCATTTGGTGAATGCTTTGCAATATTTTCTGCGACTCCGCGAACAATTCCAGCATTTACTCCGATGAGATCCATCCGACTCATGCCAGGTTTACGAGGTAATCCAGCCGTGATTATGACGACATCGGAATTTGCAGTTGCTTCATAACCTGCACCGTCAGCAGTGGTGGTTGCACCAATAATTTTTGTTTCAAATCCCTCAATCGAGCGAGATTGATTCATATCTAATGCCAAACCTTCTGGCTTTCCTTCAAGGATGTCAGTTAATACAACGGTGTCGAAGATGTTGTATTCAGCTAATCGCATCGCAGTTGTTGAACCATAAAATCCTGCGCCAACGACGGTTACTTTGCCAGCCATGGAATGCATCCTTCTTTCAATATGTGCTCGTAATAATGCCTTGATATCAAGACAACTCTACAACCCATGTGGCAGTGAAATCGCCAGGACGAAGAGTCCCACTGCAATTGCCACGGGGAAATAGAACTCAATTGTGCGTATGTGCCGGGCGGGAAATGCAATTCCCAATGTTCCTAAGGCAATTAAAAGTGATCCGGATCGAACAAAACTCAGGGCACCTAAAATTACACCGGCAACAACCAATGCATAGCTACCAATTTTAATTATTCGAGAATCTAAGAACACGCGTCTACAACATTCGTAACTAGCATCGCTCGTGTCATTGGCCCGACTCCACCTGGCATTGGGGCAACGAATCCAGCCTTATCCATGACATCTGGGTGAACATCTCCCAGCAAACCTGAATCTGTTCGTGAAATTCCAACATCAATAACTGCTGCTCCAGCCTTAATCATTGATGCATTAAGAAAATGTGCCTGACCGATAGCTGCGACAACAATGTCTGCATTGCGAGTATGTAGTCCTAAATCTTTAGTGCCCGTGTGAGTCAACGTTACGGTTGCATTTTCTTGTTTGCGTGTAAGTAACAAACCAAGGGGACGGCCAACTGTTAGTCCGCGACCAATAACAGTAACTTCAGCACCATTAAGTGAAACGTTGTAATGCTGTAGCAGAGCAACAATTCCTCGGGGTGTACAAGGAAGTGGCGCATCATATCCCGCGACTAATCTTCCTAAATTCATGGGATGCAATCCATCGGCATCTTTAGCTGGATCAATTGCCTCAAGAATTGCCTGTGTGTCAATTCCTTTTGGCATAGGCAATTGCACAATATAACCAGTGCACTCTTTTGCATTATTGAGATCTTTGATTGCTGCCAGAATATCTGCTTGCGAGGCAGTATCTGGAAGGTCCACGCGAATTGATGTAACTCCGACTTCTTGGCAATCACGATGCTTGCCGCCAACATATGAATGTGAACCAGGATCATCGCCAACTAAAACTGTTCCCAGTCCTGGTGTGATTCCTTTTTTCTTTAATTCAACAACTCGCACAGCTAAATCTTTTTTAATTGTTGCAGCTAAAGCCTTGCCATCGAGAATAGTTGCGCTCATGTTCTTATCTTATTGGCATTTATGCATGTGAGAAATGACGTGTGCCGGTGAAATACAAGCTGATTCCAGCCTGCTCTGCTGCTGCAATCACCTCCTCGTCTCGAACACTTCCACCTGGTGAAACAACTGCAGAAATCCCTGCGGCAATCAATATTTGTAAACCATCAGCAAAAGGGAAAAAAGCATCACTGGAAGCAACACTTCCGGCAGCACGATTGCCCGCGCGCTTTACGGCAAGCTCGGCGCTATCAACTCGATTTACTTGACCCATACCAACACCAACGCTTGCGCCATCTTTGGCTAATAAAATTGCATTGCTTTTAACTGCTCGAACAGCACGCCAAGCAAATTCAAGATCTTTAAAAGTTTCAGAAGAAACTTGCGGTCCCGCAACTAACTTCCAGGAAGATGGTGAGTCACCTTCAGCATTTATTTCATCTAACTCTTGGAGCAATATCCCACCGCTAACGCTGCGCATTTCAATTGAATTTAAGGTAGCTACTTCACATTGCACAATACGAATAGAAGGTTTTTGGCAGAGAATTTCAAGTGCGCCGCTCTCATAACCCGGAGCAATAAGAACTTCAGTAAATATCTCCGACAATGCTTGCGCCATCTCTGTCGTAACAATTCGATTGGCTGCTACAACTCCCCCGAATGCGGAGACCGGATCGCATTGGTGAGCTTTTGAATAAGCAGTTGCAATATCTTTTCCAATTGCGATTCCGCATGGATTTGCGTGCTTGATTATTGCTACGCACGGTTCTGTGTGATCAAATGCGGCGCGCCATGCAGCATCTGCATCTGTGTAATTATTAAATGACATTTCTTTGCCGTGTAATTGTTTGGAATCAACAATTCCCACTGGACCACTACTATAAATCGCTGCCGCCTGATGTGGATTTTCTCCATAGCGCAGAATGTTTTCTTGTTTAAAGATTCTGCCAAACCAATCTGGCAGAATTGAATTCTGATTACGTCCAACCCAGTTGGCAATTGTTAAGTCATATTCAGCAGTTGTTCTAAAAACTTCTAGGGCCAATCGAAGACGTTCCTGTGCAGTAAAGCCTCCCGTAGAAATCGCCGCAATTAATTGATCATATTGATCAGTTTTACAGATAACGCCAACTGATCCATGATTTTTTGCCGCTCCCCGCAGCATTGCTGGACCACCAATATCGATTTGTTCAATACTTTCCTCAAACGATGCACCGGATGCAATTGTTTCTGCGAATGGATATAGATTGATAATTACAAGATCAAATGCTTCGATACCTAAATCCTTGATTGCAGAGACATGTTCAGGATTATTTTGATCTGCAAGAATTCCAGAGTGAATAATTGGGTGCAAAGTCTTGACTCTGCCGCCCATAATTTCTGGAAATCCAGTGACGGTACTTACTTCAGTTACTTTAACGCCTGCTTCAGCAAGTGTTTTTGCCGTTGATCCTGTTGAAACTATTTGAATTCCGGCTGCATTAAGAGCCTTGCCAATTTCTTCTAAACGGCTCTTGTCATAAACGCTAATGAGTGCCCTGCGAATTTTTTTGCGATCACTCATGATTATTCTCCATTGATGCCAACAAATCTGAAATGGTCGCCACGATGAGACCGCGTTCAACAATCTTAATGCGCTCATGCAAAAGTGCTTCGGTGTCACCTTCGAGCACCGGCACCTCGCGCTGGGCAATAACTTTTCCGGTATCCATGCCCGCATCAACCCAATGAATTGTTGCTCCTGTTGCTGCAACCTTTGCTGCTAGTGCATCTCGCACAGCATGGGCGCCAGGAAAATTTGGCAAAAGAGCAGGATGACTATTAATAACATTAAACGTTGAAACAAATTCAGGTGCCAGGATTCGCATAAACCCAGCACTGACTACAAGTGTTGGATTAAGAGATTGCACAATCAAGAAAAGTTCATCATCCCAACTTTTACGATCACTGTTCATAGGGTGGGTAATTATTGGAACTTCGAGTACAGCGCACCTTGCAACAACTTGCGACTCTGGTTGATCCGTTAATACACCGATTACGTTGCCAGAAATTTCTCCGCTATGCGTTGCCAGGATTATTGCCTCTGCTAGTGAACCTGTGCCTGATGCCAGAATCAAAATACACTTACTCACTGAATTTTTCCTTACGAGAAGGTAGCGAAATCTGCGGGATCAAAATCGCAAATGCAATTCCGATTCCCATCTCAACTGCCACACTGAGTGGAAATTTCCATAATGACGGGCCAACTGTAGACATTTCTTGAGTGAGTAATGATCCGCTTGAAAAATAGGTAAGAATAAAAATGCTGGCGACACTAATGAAATAACTTTGCCACAGAACTCTAGTGCTTAATGCGATTGTCCAACTTGCTAACAGTGCACCAGCCATCACGAAGAAAAATATTGAGAATAAAAATTGTGGATGCTCAGTGTTTGGCAGTGCTCCAAGTATGGGAAGAGCAGGAATTTGTGCGACGTTATGTTCTAAGGGCGAAACTAATGTATCCGTTCCAACTCCAAAACCAGTGCCACTTAAATATGCCATTGATGAAACTGCTGCATTTGGTAGGTACACAATGTTTATTAACAGCAGTAAGAATCCACCGAAGATTCCTGGCTGTAAAACTGTTGTTAAATCTCTAACAGTTGAAAGATTCATGAACAAAGAAAATGTGAGAAATAATGAGCTGATCCCAAGAAGTAGCGCAACTATTCGTGTGCCAAAATTTAAGGGTTGGGTTAGTGTGACTTTTTTACCCACTGTTAATGTTGTGAGATAAACAGCTGGGATTAAAATCGCAATTGCTAAATACCAAACTGGACGAATTGCGTCGGTATTTGTTACAAGAATTAGAAGTTCAGCAATTAGGCAATAAATCACAGTAAAGTGCACTCGGGCAATATTTATTGAATGAGTTTCTTTATCTAGTTTTTCGACAATACGTGCAAATGAACTTCTAATTGCCAAAAATGGAAATAGTAAGCCGCCCAGTGGTAAGTACGAAAGATAACCTTCGACTCCAGCAGGAGGCAGGTTCAATGCAAATGGGATGTTATGAACTCCCAGCCACACCCATACAGCGGCACGAATTGGATCTGAAGTATTTCCAGTAATACTGCCAGCAGTGGCCCATGCAATTAAAGTTAAGAATGAAATTGGAAGTAGTACAAGTGCGATGCTACGAATAACTTGTGACAACGAGACCGATAGGACACGTTGAAACATTTGAATTAGCGCCCCAATATTGCGCGCATTAATTGCGCGCTCTCACTTGGCGTCTTGCCAACTTTGACTCCGGCTGCTTCAAGTGCATCTTGCTTGCCTTGTGCTGTTCCTGAGGATCCAGAAACTATTGCACCGGCATGTCCCATTGTTTTGCCTTCGGGAGCTGTAAAACCTGCGACATAACCTACGACTGGTTTAGTGACATATTCACTAATAAATGCAGCTGCGCGCTCTTCGGCGTCTCCACCAATCTCACCTATCATCACAATCGCTTTTGTATCAGGATCATCTTGAAATGCGCGCAAGCAATCAATATGCGTTGTTCCTATAACTGGATCTCCACCAATTCCTACCGCGGTACTAAAACCAATATCTCGCAATTCAAACATCATTTGATAGGTCAATGTTCCTGATTTTGAAACTAAACCAATTGGTCCGCTCTTCGTAATATCTGCAGGAATGATTCCAACATTTGATTTACCGGGACTAATGAGTCCTGGACAATTTGGTCCAATAATTCGAGTTGTTCCTTTGCTTTCTGCATGTGCATAGAAACTGGCAGAATCATGAACAGGTATTCCTTCAGTAATAACTACAACAAGTGGCATAGCTGCATCAATCGCATCGATAACGGCTGCCTTTGCAAATTTTGGCGGAACAAATACAACTGAAGTGTTTGCTCCTGTCGCACTCATGGCTTCTGCGACAGTGTTAAAAACTGGCAATGCATATCCATCAATATCAACGCTTTGGCCACCCTTGCCAGGTGTCACGCCACCAACAATTTTGGTTCCAGATGCGAGCATACGCTTTGTATGTTTGGTTCCTTCAGCGCCCGTCATTCCTTGAACGATGACGATACTTTTTTCATTAATAAAAATGGACATTACTTGGCCGCCAATTCTGCAGCGCGATTTGCTGCACCATCCATGGTGTCTACCTGCTCAATAAGCGGATGAGCTGCAGCTTTTAATATTGCACGTCCTTCAATAACGTTATTTCCATCTAAGCGAACAACGATTGGCTTTGTCGCTTTAGAACCAAGAAGTTCGAGCGCCTGAACAATTCCGTTTGCAACCGCATCACACGCAGTAATTCCACCGAATACATTCACAAATACACTCTTCACATCGGTATCACCCAAAATTATTGAAAGCCCATCTGCCATAACTTGCGCGGATGCTCCGCCACCAATGTCTAAGAAGTTTGCCGGGCGTACTCCCCCAAATTTTTCACCAGCGTATGCAACGACATCAAGTGTGCTCATTACGAGTCCAGCACCATTGCCAATAATTCCAACTTGACCATCGAGTTTTACGTAGTTGAGATCCTTCTCTTTTGCTGCCGCCTCTAAGGCATTTGTCTCGGCATGATCGATGAGTGCTTCGTGATCTAGGTGTCTAAATCCAGCATTGTCATCCAAAGTTACTTTGCCATCTAGGGCGATAATTTTTCCATCAACTGTTTTTACTAATGGATTGATTTCCACAAGAGTGGCATCTTCTGATTGGAAAACTTTCCAAAGAGTTAACAGAACTGCTTCGACTTGTGGAGCAATATCAGTTGGAAAAGCTGCTGCAGCAATGATTTCTTTGGCCTTAGCCGGTGTGATGCCAGCGTTTGCATCAACTGGAATTTTGGCTAGTTTTTCTGGAGCTGTATGAGCAACT